>Ga0209723_1000747_pt1 | contig 57481 bp, 43 predicted proteins | sample BiotimSIPDNA_2_FD_185750 | JGI IMG/M metagenome (GOLD analysis project Ga0209723, IMG submission 185750) | Anaerobic biogas reactor microbial communites from Washington, USA - Biogas_R2 time_0 SIP DNA (SPAdes) (version 2) | ecosystem: Engineered > Bioreactor > Anaerobic > Unclassified | place... | reverse complement strand
AAAGCGCCTGCAAACGGGACATCAACTTCATCTGGCTGCTCAACGGAGCAAAAGCCCCCAACCATCACGAAATAGCGAGATTTCGCAGTCAACGCCTGCCCGCGTGCACAGAGCTTCCTTTCTATACCCTGGTCAATCTTTTGGGCGAAAAGGGCGAGGCAAGAAAAAGAAAATGAAAAAGGGCTGCAGCAAACTTTGCATTTTGCTACAGCCCCATACATTACATTACACTTCATCATACCCTTTTTTACACTTCATCATACCCTTTTTTTTACACTTCATCATACCCTTTTGCTGTTGACAGAAACCTAAAAAAAAGAATATAATGAACATTGTTCATTTTTGGGAAGGAGGGGTTTGGTGAACACACAGGTTACAAGTCACGAAGCCATTTTGTCTCAGTGTCGGCAACTGGTCATGGAAAACGGCATAGCTGGCGTCGACATGCGCAGCGTGGCTTCGTCCTGTGGCATCGCCTTAGGGTCGCTGTACAACTACTTTCCTTCCAAGTCCGCCTTGATTGCGGCCACCGTGGAAAGCGTATGGACGGATATCTTCTATGGCTCCAAGCAGCCGGGACCATTTGAAAGCTTTATCGAAGCCGTTCAATGGGTATACCAAAGCCTGCACTATGGAAGTCTCACCTATCCTGGCTTTTTTACGCTCCACTCGCTCAGCTTTGCCAATCAGGACAAGCAGTCTGCACGCCAGCTGATGCAGCAGCACTTTGCAAACATCAAGCGGGACCTGTTGGACGCCCTCAATCAGGATACACATGTCAAAGCCGATGCATTTGATGCGCACTTTACACCTCAAGGGCTTGTGAACCTAACCTTTTATGAGGTCATTGCAGCAATTTTACAGGAAGAAGGTGACATTTCCACCCTTCATGGTTTATTACAGCGCGCTTTGTATTAACGGATACCCATGAACCTTGAAGAAACCAACTTCCGCCTTCGGGCGGTTAAAAAAGACCTAAAGTGAACAACGTTCATCGCCTGGTGCTCCTTCAGAGTATTGTAAATTGTCCGCGCAAAACACTTATTTGTTTGGCGCTGTCAAGGAAAGAAGCTTGTTATTTATGAAAGATCAACGCATTCGCCTGCTGGGGGAGGCCCCCGTGGCAAGTGCCATCCTGAGACTGTCCCTGCCGGTGATTGCCGGAATGATTATCCAGGTGCTCTATAACCTGGTCGATATGTTTTTCATTGGCATGCTGGCAGACCCGGCCCAGGTGGCTGCGGTCAACATTGTGACCCCTCTGTTTATGAGCATGATGGCGCTGGCAACCATTGTCAGCACAGGCGCAGCTTCCTATATTTCCAGGTGTTTAGGCCAGCATGACCAGGAAAATGCAGGCCGCACGCTGTCTACAGGCGTTGTAATCACTTTAGGTCTGAGCGCGGCAGCAACGCTGCTGGGACTTTTGTTTGCCCCTTCACTGGTGCGTCTTCTGGGAGCTGATGAACAAATCGTTCCCTATGCATACAGCTATGCTGTTGCCTTGCTCGTTGGCAGCAGCATCATCATGGGCAACTATACCATGGGGCAGCTGCTCAGAAGCGAAGGCGCGACCACTGTTTCCATGATTGGCATGATGATTGGCACGGTGGTCAACATCATCCTGGATCCGGTGTTTATCTTCGCGTTGAACATGGATATTTTGGGGGCTGCGGTTGCAACAGTGATTGGAAACGGATGTGCTCTTGCCTATTATGTGTGGTATTACGCAACAAATCGATCCCTTGTGAAGTTTCATCTGCGTCTTGTCAGCTTTACCAGGGAAATTTATTGGCAAATATTCAGCATCGGCATCCCTGCCACCATCAGTCAGTTGCTGGTCAGCGTAGCCATTGTCGTCAGCAACAACCTGGCCAAGGCATATGGCGTGGCCACCGTGGCGGGCATCGGCATTGCCTCCAAGGTGATGACCATCGGCACCTTCATCTTTATGGGTTTTGCCGCGGGCTGTCAGCCGCTGATTGGATTCAGCTTTGGCGCGCGTAACTACCCACGGGTGAATGCCATCATTAAAACAGCGATGCTGATGACCACTTTGCTGGGTGTGGCGCTCATGGCATTGTTTAAGTATCAGGCCTCCACTTTGATCGCTGTCTTTGCCGGGAAAATGGATGCGGTACTGGAGCAGGGCGCCATGATACTTCGTGCGTTGTCCTGGTCTTTATGCGCTTTGGGGCCGTTGATGCTTGCCAATACCAGCGTACAGGCCCTGGGGAAAGCCAAGGCGTCCTTGTTTTTATCCTTTTCCCGTCAGGGACTGTTCTTTCTGCCGCTGCTTTTTATTCTGAATACAAAACATGGGCTGGCGGGTCTCATCCATACGCAGCCCCTGGCCGACGGCATCACCACGCTGGTTGCGCTGTTCGTGTTAGCCTCCGTCATTCGCAAAGCGGAATTTGGGCAGCCCCCTTCCATCGCCATGAGTAATCAGCCGCTAAGCCAATAAAAACATCACGCCCTCCAGGGGTCATCACAGCGCAAAGGCAACGCCTTGCCCGGGATTTCCCCGCCACCATGATGCACACTGTTCAATCCTGCTGAAAGGAAGTGACATGACTTGACAACATAGCAGACATGATTCATCAGCACCCCTGACACGCTCACGACCCGATGAGCACGCACGGACAAAAGAAGATACAAACCGGGTTCAACAGAATGTGCCGTGAGGCGCTTTCAATACCCGCAAAAAGAAAGGGTCAAAAAATGCAAGGAATCATGGAAACCATCTTCGATGTTCTCTACCTCTCCACTGTCATCACCCTGGGTATCCTGATGATTAAAAACCACAAGGGACGCCGCCAATACCTGTTGTTTGGCATCATGGCCGTCACCCTGGGCGCAGGGGATTCGTTCCACTTGGTGCCGCGGGCGTATGCCCTCTTGACAGATGGTCTGGCCAACCATGCCGCCGCGCTGGGTACCGGCAAGTTCATCACCTCCATCACCATGACGATTTTTTACATCCTGCTGTATTTTGTGTGGCGCCTGCGCTACCGCGTGCAAACACAGCACACCTTAACGCTGGGCGTCTTTGCCCTGGCGGCCCTGCGCATCATTCTGTGCCTGTGCCCTCAAAACCAGTGGACCTCCGCCACGCCGCCGCTATTGTGGGGCGTTTTGCGCAACATTCCCTTTGCCTTGATGGGGCTGCTGATCATCAAACTGTTTTACCAAAGCGCCAGGGAACATAATGACCGCCCTTTCCGGTATATGTGGCTCACCATTACCTTAAGCTTTGCCTTCTATATTCCCGTTGTGCTGTTTGCGGATGCATTTCCCCTGGTCGGCGTGTTGATGATTCCCAAGACCATGGCTTATGTATGGACGGTGCTTATTGGTTATCTGGATATGCGTCAAAATAATAAGGAGGTTATGTCATGAAAAAGCTCATCAATCGTTCGTTCCTGTATGCGGTGCTTGCCCTGGCCGGAGGTGTATTCTACCGTGAATTTACCAAGTGGAATGGGTTCACCAGCCGCACGACCCTGGCCTTTGTACATCCGCATCTGCTGGTTCTGGGCGCCTTGCTGCTGCTGATATTGGCCTTGTTTTCCAGAAGCTTGCCTCTGCTGGAAGAAAAAAGGTTTCAGACTTTTATGAAACTGCATACCATTGGTCTGCCCTACATGGTCATCATGATGCTGGTGCGGGGCGTGATACAGGTGCTGGGGGTGAACGTCTCAGACGGGCTGGACGCCGCCGTTTCCGGTATCGCGGGCCTTTGCCATATCATACTGGGCGCCTCTGTGGTGTACTGCTATCTGGCGCTGAAGGACGCTTTGTCACACGAGACCAAGCAGCAAAAAGCAAAAACATAATCCATATTGATAGAGTAAAATGGGGTGTGCCAGTGAACTCAGATCCATCTCATCCACTGTTTGATCCAGGAGCCGCACACTGTCGTTCGCCGGGATAATCCTTTCCGCAAATGCCTCGTCAATTTTTGTTGCACATTTCGCGCGCCTGTACGATAATGTGTCTGGTAGTAATTGTTTTTCATACATCAATTCTACCAAAAAACAGAGCCTGTGTCGCCGCTTTCGCTGCTTCCAGGCTCTGTTTTTTTCATTAGTAAGGGACCGTAGTCTTGCTACAGCCCCTTGTGTAATTTTCATGCTGATGCAAAAAGCTTTACATCAGACAATATGTTATGCCCCCGGGATTTGTAGAGACGAGGATTCACCTGTAAGATGAGTATGAAACTACTATCCACAGGGGTTACCACATACAAAAAACAGGAGGCATGATAAAAAGGGAGATAGGGTGATGCAGAGCAAGTCTTGCTGCCATACAATAGACAAAACGACGGCAAGACAGATAAATACTAATTCGGCATATCTAGTGGCCTACGAGGCCGAACAGGAGAATGAACGAGTTAGCATCGAATCATGCAGAGGTCGCGAGCAGACCGGATAGGAGAACGGAAGCATCACCCCCAAGAGGCTGTCTTGCTGAAAAAGGAAGTGGAGGAAAAAAGGAATGAGCAAGGCAGAAAATAGCAGACTGTGTGTAGGTGTTGACTTACACAAGACGCAATTTACGGTATGCGCCCTGAATGAAGATGGGGAGTATCTGCTGGAGAAACAATATCCGACAAAAGAAGAAGGATACCAGGAGTTTTCTTGTGAGATGCATGATCTGGAGGAGCAAGGTTACTCCATTGAACTGGCGGTAGAAACGACGGGTAATGCCAGGCACTTCAAGAACAGGATGGAATCGGAGTGTTTTGCGGTAAAAGTGGTGAACACGAACCGTTTCAAAGTCATCACCATGAGCACCAGGAAGACAGATACGAATGACGCGGCAACGCTGGCCTTTTACCTGATGAAGGAAATGCTCCCGGAAGCGCATATTTGCAGCCAGACGAGTGAAGAGATCCGCCGGATACTGAAGACAAGAAGCATACTTGTCCAAAGCATGGTAAAGATCAAGAATCAGATCCACGGGATGATGCTGGGCTACGGGATAGAAACAAAAGCGGCCCAGCTTCAGAGCAAGAAAAAAAGGCAGGAGCTGATGAACGATCTCGAGGATCACGACTACTCAGCATACACTGCCTCATCACTCAAGGTGATGCTCAAGATTTTAGACGATTTATCGTCAGAAATCAAGGAAGTTGAAAAACATCTTAAGGGAATGGTGGCAGATAATGAAGATGTGGAGCTACTGATGACAGTTCCGGGAATCGGAATCAATACGGCAACAACGATTGCAGCCTATACGGAGGAACTGAACCGGTTTGATGGGAACTACAAGAAGTTCGCAGCGTATGTGGGGATTGTCCCCAGTGTACGCAACTCAAACGAATCGAAACATTATGGATGGATTACAAAACACGGGCCACAGGAATTGCGGACAGCCTTTGTTCAGGCCGCACCGGGAATGATTCGGTTGACCAAAGTAACCTCCGACTGGAGAATCATCAAGGACTACCAGCGCAGGAAAGGCGATAAGGGCTCAGGCAGAGCAATTATTGCGCTGGCAAGAAAAATCACCCGGATTGTCTTCGTCATGTTGTCAAAGCGGGAAAGTTTCAACCCCGAACTGATGCGTTGCGAAGTAATCATACAGCAAACAGCCTAAAACTATTGACTTTTTATAGGAGGAGCGGCTGGCAGGCCGTAATAAAATACGAATTAAGGAGAAGGAATCAGGGCGCGGCGCCGGCCGGGCCCCACTCACGGTACTGCTTGGGGGTCATGCCCTGATGTTGTTTGAAGACCTTGGTGAAGGCGCTTTGCGAAGAGAACTGGAAATACCCCGCGATCTGCGCGATGGGGTAGGCGCTGTAGCGCAAAAAGCGGCAGGCTTCCTGCACCCTGCGGCGCTGGATGTAGCGGCTGATGCCTTCGCCCGTTTCCTGTTTGAAGCGGGCGCTTAAATAATCCGGATGCACATAGACCTGACGGGCGATGTCGCCCACGCGCAGCTTGTCCGAGAGATGGTCGTCGATGTAGTGCATCGCCCCGCGCACGATGCTGGATACCTGGCTCTCGCGCAGCGCGGCCACCTGGGCGCTGAAGCTGATGACCATGTCCTCTTCCAGGGCGTTCAGGGCCTTGGCGTCATGCCGGTCCTCAATGGCGCGGATGAATTCATCCGCCAGCGTGAAGGCCGCGTCCGCCGTGACGCCGCCCGAGATGGCCGCGCGGCTGCACAGGGCGCAGCTGCCGATCAGCGAGTTTTTAAGCGACCGCAGGGGGTCGTCCGCCACGCGGGCGCGCTCCAGGCGGTTGATCTCGTCCAGGGCGCGTTTCGCGCGGACGCTGTCGCCCAGCATGATGGCGCCGGCCAGCTCCTGCTCTAAAAAAAACGGCGGGTGGATGAAGGTGTGGGACATGTTTTCCCGCAGCTTGGGGTCTTCAGCCGGGCGCCCGGCGGGCCCGGCCTCCGGCGCCAGCAGCTGCGCCATTGCCTGGGCTGCAGCCTGACTTTGTTCGTTATTGAGCGTCGTGGCTGTACAAGGCGGGGTTGCGCCATCCACCGCCCGGGCATAGGGTCCCAGCGCGATGACAGCGCCGGCTGCCGTGCGCAGGGCCAGGAAGTGCCGGCCGTGTCCATCCGTCAGCTGCTCGGCGCGGCCGGCCGTCAGCCGGCTGAACTGGTCCGTCATTTGGGCGCAGGCCGGCGGCGCGCCCTCCCCCTCAGGCAGGGCCAGGCTGCAGGCCTCGCCCCGCCACAGCGCCGCGGGCAGGCGCAGGGCGTGGTGCATCAGCCGCAGGGCCGATTCCAGGCGATCCTCTGTCATTTCATCACCCCTGTACAGAATAATAACAAAAACATCAGAAAAATGATATATATTGGGCGACATTTGGGGATATAATGACTATAACATCCATGCGCGGGTTACTCTCTCAGCCGCGTGGGTATATTACAAGCAGCGGTATTACCGCCAACGCGTGCCTTGGCGCTTAGGCGCTTAAGCATAAACCAACATATCACAAGGAGGCAACAACATGCGCAAACTCTTATCCCTGGCCTTGGTGGCGGTGCTCGCCCTGAGCGTGCTGGCCCTGCCGGCATCCGCCAATGAGAAGGTCAACTTCTCCGTCTTCCAGCTGAAGGTTGAGATCGATCCGATGATCCAGGCCTTTGGCAAGCTGTACAACGAAAAGCACCCTGACGTCAACGTGACGGTCGAGACCCTGGGCGGCGGCGCGGATTACGGCGGCGCGCTCAAGGCCAAGCTGACGGCCGACCAGATGCCCACCATCTTCATGATTGAAGGCCAGGGCGGCTATGACCTTTGGAAGGACTTCATCGCCGATATGTCCGACGCCGACTGGGTGAAGGATACCGACCTGGCGTTCTATGATCCCGACGGCAAGGCTGTGGGCTTCCCCATCGCCATGGAAGGATTTGGCCTGGGCTACAATGCTGAGATCCTGGAAAAGGCCGGTGTGGATCCCGCCACGCTGACCACCTTCTCCGCCACCAAGGCGGCGATTGAGAAGATCGCCGGCATGAAGGAAGAGCTGGGCCTGGATGCCGTGGTTTCCGTCGGCACCTCCGTGGCCGGCGGCCTGTGGTGGGTCACCAGCCAGCATGTGTTCAACGCTTTCTATGCCGGCTACCAGGACTATAACGACTCGTCCGTATATGACGCCCTGCGCCGCGGCGAAGTGGACCAGGAGCGCCTGACCGCGTTTGCCAACTACCTGAAGCTCCTGTATGACAATGCCGACCCCAACGTGCTGGAAAACGGCAACTATGACGCCCAGGTGGCCGCCTTTGCCTCCGGTAAGGCCGCGTTCATCACGCAGGGCAACTGGATTGACCCCAACCTGGCCCAGCTGGAAGCCACCTTCCCCATGGGCTATGTCTCCCACAACTTCCTGGAGGAAGAATCCACGGGCCTGTACATGGCCGCTCCCTCCTGGTTTGTTGTGAACAAGCAGGCAAGCCCCGAGCAGCAGAAGGCAGCCATCGATTTCCTCAACTACATGGCCCTTTCCGAGGATGGCGCCAACTACATGGTGGCTGAGGCCGGCATGGTGCCCGCCTTCAAGTCCGTCAAGCTGCAGCCGGAAGGCCCCTTCTCCAAGGCATTGGTGGAAGCCAGCGCCCGCGGCGGCAACTTCAACTGGTACTTCGGCCAGAACCCGGATGGCTTCAACCAGGGCACCCTGGGCCCCATCTTTGAGCTGCTGGCCACCGGCACCGTGGAAGACTTCGTAGCGGACGTCACCGCTGCCTTCCAGGAGATCGCCAACAAATAAGCAAGCCTTCAGGGGAGAACCGCGCGAGCGGTTCTCCTTCTTTTTTCATCCATGATGTTCTGCTGTCAGCAAAAGGAGGGCCATCTATGAAAAGACGGGGATGGATCGATGCCCTGTTTATCTTTCCCTGCGCGTTCGCGTTTATCATGGTCATCATTGTGCCGTTTGGCCTGGGCATCTATTATGCCATGACTGACTGGAACGGTGTGAACCCCATCGTCAACTGGGTGGGCCTGTCCAACTTCCAGGGCATGTTCTCGGAACCGCAGTTTATCTATTCCTTTTTGATCACGCTGATGTATACCGCCATCAACGTGGTATTTGTCAACATCGTAGGTTTTGGCCTGGCGCTGCTGGTCACCGGCAAGCTGCGTCTGCGCAACATCTACCGGGCGGGGTTTTTTGTGCCCAACCTGATCGGCGGCATCGTGCTGGGCTATATCTGGCAGTTCATATTCAACAACGTGCAGGTGGACATGGGCAACGCGCTGGGCATCGCCTTTTTGCAGAAATCGCTGATTTCCCGGCCGGACACCGTCATCTGGGCGATGTCAGTGGTGAACACCTGGCAGTATGCCGGCTATATCATGATGATCTATGTGGCGTCCATCCAGTCCATCCCGGGCAGCGTGATGGAGGCCGCCAGCGTGGACGGGGCCAATTTTTCCCAGCGTGTGCGCCGCATCCTGATCCCCATGATGGCCAGCGCCTTCACCATCACGCTGTTCCTGACACTGACCAACTCCTTCAAGCAGTTTGACCTCAACTTCACCCTCACCAACGGCGGCCCGGCCATGCGCTTCATGGCCAAGCCCATCCGCGCCAGCCAGCTGCTGGCGATGGACATCTACCGCACCGCCAACCAGCAGAACCTCATGGCCCAGGCCCAGGCCAAGGCCGTGATCTTCTTCATTGTCCTGGTCATCTTCTCCCTGACCCAGGTGTACCTGAACAAGCGAAAGGAGCTGGAAGCATGAGTCAACTTGAACCTGTTGCCGGCAACAAGCGCCGCTTCCGGGATGAGGGGCGCAGCCCCGGGCTGATCATCGCTGAGATCGGCACCATGCTGCTGTTCCTCCTGTTCATGGTGCCCTTCCTGCTGGTGCTGCTCAACTCGGCCAAGACGGCCAAAGAGATTATCTTCAGCCCGGTCTCCTGGCCGCAGAACTGGGGCCAGCTGGGAAAAAACATCACCGCCATCTTCAACAACCCGTCCACCGACTATCTGGGCGCTTTCGTTGACTCGGTCATCATCACGGTGGCAAGCCTGGCGGTCATCGCGCTGTTTTCCGCCATGTGCGCCTGGGCGCTGGTGCGCAACCGCAAGGGCTGGTCCACGGCGATCTTCATGGCCTTTGTGTCAGCCATGGTCATCCCTTTCCAGGTGGTCATGTTCCCGCTGGTCAAGTGGTTCAAGATCATGGGCGACGCCATCGGCTTTCCCCTGCTGGGCACCTATCACGGCATCGTGTTCGCTTACCTGGGCTTCGGTTGCTCCATGTCCATCTTTATTCTGCACGGCTTCATCAAGTCCATCCCCATGGAGCTGGAGGAGGCGGCCACCATCGACGGCTGCAGCCAGGTGCGCACCTTTTTTGAGATCGTGATCCCGCTGCTGCAGCCCACCTTCATTACCGTGCTGATCCTCAACGGCATCTGGATCTGGAATGACTATCTGCTGCCGCTGCTCATCCTGGGCTCGGCCGGCGAGGTGCAGACCATCCCGCTGGCGGTGACCGCCTTCGCGGGCAGCTACCTCAAGCAATGGGACCTTATTTTGACCAGCGCGCTGCTGGCGATGATTCCCATCATTGTGCTGTTCCTGTTTGCCCAGCGCTACATCATCAAGGGCATGGTGGAGGGCGCCATCAAGTAAAGCCAGCGCAAACGGCTATTGAACTGCGGCAGCGCAGTTTGACCATATTATTCCTATATACGACAAAGGCTGCGGCCCGCAGCCCAGCGGTCGCTTTGACCTCCTGCACAGAAGAAAGGACGCAGCATGCGCATTGAACGCACCCAATGGGACCCTGCACAGAACGCCCTGGAGGAGAGCCTGTTTCACACCGCCAACGGATACCTGGGCGTGCGCGCCTGCCCGGAGGAAGGAGCGCCCGCGGGTGTCCCCAGCATCCGCGGGGCCTACATCAACGCCTTCTACGATGTGAAACCGATCCGCTATGGCGAGAAGCTGTACGGCTTTCCCGAGACCCAGCAGGGCATTGTCAACCTGACCGATGTGCAAAACCTGCGTCTTTTCCTGGAGGACGAGGTTTACGAGCCCCTCAGGGCCGGCGAGGTGCTGGCCTGCCGCCGCACGCTGGACATGGAGCGCGGCCTGGTGACGCGCTTCATCCGCTGGCGATCGCCGAAGGGCCGCGAGGTGGAGGTGACCGTGCAGCGCATGGCCTCGCTGGCGCAGCGTGAGCTGTTCATCATGCGGTACATGGTCAAGTCGCTCAACTTCTCGGGCCGGGCGCGCCTCATCAGCCGGGAGGAAGGCGCGGTGACCAACTTCGCCGACCCGAACGACCCCCGCGTGGCCGGCGAAGCGCTGCAGCATCTGCGGGTGGAGGAGGTGCGCCCGATGGAGAGCGGCGGCCTGATCCGCTCGCGCACGCTGGCCTCCGGCCTGGAGCTGGCGGTGGCGGTGGGCTATGCGCCGCCGGCCGGTTTCACCTTGTCTGTGGAGGCCCGGCCCGCCGCGCTGGAGGCCCGGATGGAGGGCAGCCTGGAACAGGGGCAATCGCTCACCATGACCAAATACGCGGTGTTCGCGGACAGCCGCCGCCATCCGGACCCGGCGCAGGCGGCGCCTGTCATCCTGGCGCAGGCCAGGGCGCTTCCCGTGACACACTATGAAGCCCGGCAGCGGGAGCTGCTGGAGGCATTCTGGCTGCGCAGCCGCGTGACTGTGCGGGGGGATGAGGCCCTGCAACGCAGCCTGGATTTCAGCCTCTACAGCCTGTATTGCTCCGCGGGCCGCGACGCCGTCAGCAGCCTGGCCGCCAAGGGGCTGTCCGGCGAGGGCTATGAGGGCCACTACTTCTGGGATACGGAGATCTATGTGTTTCCCTTCTTTTTGATGACTGACCCGGCGCTGGCCCGCGGCCTGCTGGATTATCGCCACACCATCCTGCCCGCCGCGCGGGAGCACGCCCGGATCATGGGCCATGACCGCGGCGCGCTGTATCCCTGGCGCACCATCGCGGGCTCGGAGTGTTCTGGCTATTTCCCCTCGGGCTCGGCGCAGTATCACCTCAGCGGCGATATCGCCCACGCCTTTCTTCAGTATTACTACGCCACGGATGACCTGGCCTACATGGCCGAGCGGGGCGGCGAGGTCCTGGTGGAGACGGCGCGCCTCTTCCTGGACGCCGGGCACTGGCGCGAGGGCAGCTTCCGCATCTGTGCCGTGACCGGGCCGGACGAGTACAGCTGCGTGGTGGACAACAATTTCTACACCAACGCCGGCGCGCAGGAAACCACGCGCGGCGCTGTGATGATCACCCGCAGGCTGATGGAGGCCGGCCTGGCCGGCAGGCTGCTGGCCGCCACCGGCGTGACGCGGGAGGAACTGTCGGCCTTCCTTCGCGCGGCGGACGCGATGTACCTGCCCTACGATGAAACCCTGGGCATCCATGCCCAGGATGACGGCTTCCTCAAGCTGGCCACGCTGGACCTGTCGGCGATCCCCCAGGAGAAATTCCCCCTGCTGCTGCACTATCATCCCTTGTGGCTGTACCGCCACCAGGTGTGCAAGCAGGCCGATACCGTGCTCGCCCACTTTCTCTATGAGGATTTGGCGGACGAGGACACCATGCACCGCAGCTATGATTACTACGAGCGCTGCACCACCCATGACAGCTCGCTGAGCGCCTGCGTGTTCGCCATCATGGCGGCGCGCCTGGGGGACATGGACAAGGCGATGGACTACTTCCGCCGCTCAGCCACGCTGGACCTGGACGACGCCCACGGCAACACCAGGGACGGCATCCATACCGCCAACATGGGGGGCACCTGGCTGGGCCTGGTGTCCGGCTTTGGCGGCCTGCGCGTCAAGTCGGACGGCCTGCGCCTGCATCCCCGCCTGCCGGGCGGCTGGGATTTTTACAGCTTTCCGCTATGCTGGCGCGGGAGCTGGCTGCGCGTGCACGTGACGGACGCCGGCTGCCGGGTGGAAGCCCTGGGCGGCGAGGCGCTGACCCTGCGGGTGTATGGCCAGCCTGTGAGCGTCGCGCCCGGGCAGACGGCGGAGATCCCGCTGCCTCAAAAACAATAAAGTGGTGTATGGAAAGAATCGACAGGCGAAAAAATGAGGAAGTCCAACGCCGGATTGGTAATGAAAACCATGATGAGGCTTTTGCATATCAAAGCATAGCCGCCGATGATCACGCTGATTGGCCGGAACAGCTTGCTATCGAAGCTCCACCGCTTTTAAGGCATAAAAATCAAGGGAATCCGGGTTGGAAAGCGCGTCGCGGTTTGTGACCTGACGCCCGTTGAGGATGTTCGTGACAGCGCTCTCCACCTTTTTGCCGTTCAGGGTATGGGGAATATCCGGAGCCTTGATGATGACCGCGGGTACATGGCGCGGGGAAGCGCTTTTGAAAAGGTTTGTCCTGATCGTCTTTTCAAGCTCGGCGGTCAGTTCGGCGCCTTCCGACAACCGCACGAAAAGTATCACGCGCTGGTCGCCGTGATGCTCCTGCCCCACGGCAAGGCTTTCCACAATGCCGGGGATCTTTTCCACGATATTGTATATTTCGGCGGTGCCTATTCTGACGCCGGAGGGCTTCAGGACTGAATCGGATCGCCCGTAAAAGGAAATTCCGCCGGTGTCCCCATGGAAAAGAACATAGTCCCCGTGGCGCCATACCCCGGGAAAATCAGCGAAATACGCGTCGTGGTAACGCTTTCCGCTTTCATCATCCCAAAAATACAGGGGCATGGACGGAGTCGGATGCAGACACACAAGCTCGCCCTGGGTATCTCTCACGGGTGTATGGTCATCGCCAAAACATTCGATCGGCATGCCGAGCCCCGGGGCCTGAAGCTCGCCCGGATATACCGGAGACATGGGATTCCCGGAGGCGAAGCAGCCGTTGATATCCGTGCCGCCCGCGATGGAATTGAAATGGAGATCCTTTTTGATTTTCTCGTAGATGTAGAAGAAACCGTCCCATGAGAGCGCGGAACCGGTCTGGGAGATGGCTCTCAGGGCCGAAAGGCAGGCGCTGTCCTTCGGCGCAAAGCCCTGCTGCATCAGGGAATGGATATAGCTTGCGCTCAGCCCGAACACGGTGACGTTTTCCTCCTCAAGCACCTTCCATATGGCCGAGGTATCGGGATAGGCCGGGTTGCCGTCGAACAGCACAATTGCGCTGCCGCAGCCAATGGCAGCGGCCTGCCAGTTCCACATCATCCATGAGCAGGTGGTGATGTAAAGCAGAACGTCCTGTTCGCCAAGGTCTGTATGAAGGGACAGCTCCTTGAGCTGGTTGATCAGAAGCCCCGCAACCGATTGCACCATGCATTTCGGCTTTCCCGTTGTGCCGGACGAAAACATCACGACAGCCGGGTCTGAAGCCTCCGTCTGCTCAAACATGAAGCTTTCGGGCATGGGCTCAAGGAAATCGTCCCAAAGGCAGCCCTGGTGCACCTCACCGTCGCCGCCGGCATAAGGGGTCACGATCACTCTCTCAACACTGGGCATGCCCAGCGCAAGGGCGGATGCGTTTTTTGTCGCGTCAAAGCGTTTGCCCTTGTAGCAATAACCGTCAACGGTGAAGAGCAGGCGGGGCTTCACCTGCCCTATCCTGTCGATTGCCGCGCCGGGGCCGATATCCGTGGCGCAGGAGCACCACACTGCGCCCACGGCGGAGGTCGCAAGCATGGCAATGACAGTTTCGGGAAGGTTCGGCATGTATGCGGCGACAAAATCCCCGCGGCCTATCCCGGCCTTGCGCATGGCTGCGGCAAGCCTTACCGTCTGCTCATACACCTTGTCCCTTGTAAGCAGCCGCCTTGTATGATGTTCTCCCCTGAAAATCAGGCTGGCCCTGCCGCCCCTGAAACGGAGAAGATTCTCCGCATAGTTCAGCCTTGCTCCGCAAAACCATTTTGCGCCGGGGAAGCGCCCGAGATCGTCTACGACCTGATCGTAAGGCTTTGAGCATTTTATGTCCAGAAACTCCCAGAGATCTCCCCAGAAATCCGGGATATTGTCCACGCTCCAGCGGTACAGGGCCTTGTAGTCCGAAAGCTCAAGACCGCGCTTTTGATTGACTGTTTCCATAAAACGGTACATCCTGGTGCGCTTTACATATTCCTCAGACGGCGCCCAAAGGGGGGTTCTCATCATAATATGTCCTCAAGAAAAAAAGCAGTCATCAAAATGAAGCGCGTCACTGCGGGGTTTTCCCCGCAAAGGCATAACGAAACGTGGCCTGATGCTTTGTGCCCCGGCCGCAGCGCCAGCTCCGGCGGCTGTCAGATGACAGGCGGTCGCTCAGCCCTTGACCGCCCCTGCGGTCAGGCCGGTGACAAACTGTTTGGACATGCTCAGGTACAGCAGGATGACCGGCAGGGCGGACAGCGTCAGCAGCGCGAATACCCGCGGCCAGTCGGTCGAATACTGACCTTGCAGGCGGGTGACGGCCAGCAGCACCGTCTTTTTGTCCTCCTGGGTGATGAAAATCAGGGGAAACCACAGGTCGTTCCAGATGGGCACCAGGTTGTAGATGCCCACCGTTGCCAGGGCGGGCTTGATCAGGGGCAGCACGATGCCGTAGTAGATCTTGCTGCGTGGGGCGCCGTCGATATAAGCCGCCTCATATAAATCCCGGGGCAGGCCGTGGATGAACTCGGTCAGGATGAACACCGCCGTGGGCAGCCCCATGGCGATGTACACGAAAAACAGGCTCCACAGCGTGTTGAACAGGTCAAAGATCTTCATCAGCTCCAGCAGGCGGATGGTGGCGATTTTGATCGGCAGCATCATGCCCAGGATAAAGAAGAAATAAATCCCCCGTGAAAGCCTGGTGCGCCAGTGGGCAAGGGCATATCCCGCCAGCGAGCCCAGCAGCAGAATCGTGGCCAGCGATACCACCACCACCGTGATGCTGTTGAAGAAATACTGAAAGAAGTTGCCCCCCTGTACCACGTAGATATAGTTGTCCAAGGTCCATACGCCGGGCAGGCCAAAAGGATTGCTGTAAATGGCCATGCGCTGCTTGAAGGAGTTGATGATCAGCAGGTACACCGGAAACAGGGCGATAAACACCCAGAAGATCATCAGAATATGGGAAGGGATGTGCATGTTCAGGATTTTCAGGCTGGCGTCTTTGCGCTCATTTTTCCGGGTGCTCATGTGCTCACTCCTTCCCCTGGGTGGCCCTCAGGGTGGGAACCACCCCGGCCAGCAGCATAAAGAACACGGCGGTGGAAATGGCCGCCCCGACCCCCGGTTCCGGGATGCCGATGGGATGCTTGCCGGCTACCCCATAGCGGTAGAAGAGGGAGCCGATCAGGTCGGTGGAGTAATTGGGCGCGCCGTCGGGCGTGGCCATGGCGTAGATGATGTCAAAGGCATTGAAGTTGCTGACAAAGGTCAGGATGGCGATCATCCCCACAACGGGCAGCAGCAGGGGGTACTTGATGTACCAGAAGGTTTGCCAGGAATTGGCGCCGGCGATGTCGGCGGCTTCCAGCAAGTCTTCGGAGATGCCCTGCAGGCCGGCCACGAACATCATGGTGGGGATGCCCACCCACTGCCACACGGACACCAGGCTGATGACGTTCAGGGCTGTTTTCTCGCTGCCCAGCCAGGGCTTTACCAGAAAGCCCAGGCCCACGCTGCGCAGCGTGGGCCCTGCAAACTGAGGGTTCAGGATCAGCTTGAACAGATAGCCGGTCACCATGACGGCGATGGTGCAGGGGATGAACACAACCGTCTGATAAAACTGGCGTCCTTTCATGGTGCGGTTGGTCAGCACCACGGCAAACAACATGCCCAGCACATTCTGAACGAGCATATGGTACGCGAAAAACACCCAGGTGTTTCTGAATGCGCCCCAGAAACGGGCGGAAACCTCCGGGTCGGTGAACAGGCGGACGTAGTTGGCAAAGCCCACAAAGGTCCGGGCGCCGGTAGTGCCTTCATACAGGCTCAGGCGCACGGAGTCCAGCATGGGATAGGCCATGAACAGACAGTACATCAAAAGCGCCGGCAGGATGTACCATATCCAGTACCTGCCGCCCGGATTCAGGCGGTTTTTACTGGAGGTTTTGCGCTGTACAGTGGTTTGCATGGGGCCTCCTGTCAGGGGTCGATCGGAAAAATGCCGGGAGCCGGTCACCGGCTCCCGGCAAAGTCATTGCGGGGATGGATTTACTGGCCGACGATCTTGGCCTGCTCGGCCGCAAACACTTCGGCGACAGCCTCGGGGGTGGTTTCGCCCTTGGTCAGCGCGTTGAGCTGCTCCACCATGGGGGTGTACATGTTCAGCAGTTTGGCCCATACAAAGCGGGCGTCCAGCACCTTGCCGTCGTTGAGCGCCAGAATCTCCGTCACGGCCGGATCGGCAAAGGTGATGGGGGCGTCAATCATGGGGAAGAAGCCCTGGGGCAGATAGGTTGAGGTGGTCTGCGCCCCTTCGGGGGTGGCCAGCCAGGTCAGGAAGGCCTTGACTTCCTCGGGATACTTGGTGGCGTTGTTGCCGGTGATGCCCATGTCCGGATGGAAGCACATGGCCGGGGCCGCGCCTTCGGGAGCCGGGAAGGCGATGGCGCCCCATTCCACGCCATAGTCGGCGAAGGTGCCGCAGGTCCAGGAGCCGTCGATGAACATCGCAGAGCGGCCCAGGCCCAGCATGGCGGGACCATCCGAGTTGGTGAGAGATTCAAAGCCCTCGGGCAGGTACTGGGCCAGCTCCGCGAAGTCCTGCAGGGACTTCAGGAAGGCCTCGTCGTTCATTTTCTTCTCGCCGCTTTCGTACAGCGCGCGCTGGTCAGCGCCGCCGACATAGTTGGGCAGCATGCCCAGATACACGCACTCCAGGATGTCCCAGTTGGAGGCGATGCCGTTGGCGAAGGGTTCGATGCCCTTCTCCTTGAAGGCCTTGCTGACGGCGATCAGCTCTTCAAAGGTGGTGGGCACTTCCAGGCCGTTCTCGGCAAACAGCGTCTTGTTGTAGTAAATGACCTGGCTGACGGCGGCGAAAGGCACGGCAAACACCTTGCCATCGGGGGTCTGCCAAGCGTCAAGGGCGGACTCCGGGAAGTTTTCCTTCACGCCGGGGATGTCGGTGCAGTCCATGGAGAAGCCGGCGTCAAACAGCTCCTGGCCCACCGCGTAGGAGCGGGAGTAGTACAGGTCGGGGCCGGTGCCGTTGTCCAGCTGCAGGCGCAGGGTGGCGTTGTACTGGTCGGACACCGTGGGCTGGAACGCGATTTCCACGCCGGTCAGTTCCTTGTACTTGTCCAGGAGCGCCTGGACTTTCTCAGCGTCATCGCTGCGCCAGGAGCCCATCGTCAGCTTTACGGTCTCAGCCTGCGTCAGCGCAGGCAGCAGGCCAGCCATCATCAGGACGGCCAAAAGTAGCGCGGTCAGTTTTCTCATCGAGCAAATACCTCCTTCGATTTTGAATTTTTCATTGATATTGTATCATATGGACATTTTTAGAACAAGCGCAGGCAACAAAAAACACATTTTTTCATTTCAAAAATCAGCACATGGGCTTCCCAAACTATGAATCGCCGACCGGTTTGCCAAGCTGAAGCTCAGGTTAAATACGCTGCGATCCCTATGGCGCCTGACAAAACCGGGTGGCCCTCAGATGTGCTTGCTCCGGGATCTGAAATTTCAGTATTCAGGTTGACAGGTGCGGAAAGGATGATTCCGGCACCGTTGAAAAGCCTGATCTCAGCCTCACTGGCCCAAAGTGAACTCTGCCTGGCGCAGGATGCCCCGCAGCAGGGACAGCATGCCGCTGTCCACATGGCTGACGGCCTGCAGGCGCAGCTTCATCCACAGCCTGCCGCCCTGAAACAGGGCGCTGGCCGCCTTGCCGCCCTGCTCGCGCACCAGCAGGAAGCTGCCCTGCCTGGTCCCCACCAGCTCATACTCCTCCCCGCCCAGGGCGCGCGCCGCCTGCCGCAGCCCCTCCGCGTCCAGGCTGTCCAAAGCAGGCTGGTCTGTGTATTTCAGGGCCAGGGTGATGGTGAAGGCCCCCGCGACGTCATAGGCCTTTGCGTACAGGCCCGCGCCGGCCAGCTCCTCGCGCACCGCCTGCGGGGTGGTGCCGTACAGGGCCGGCACCGGGTCATCCATGTCCATGCTGCGCGTGAATACATCCAGGGACGCGGGGAAATGAAGGACCACGCCGAATTCGGGCAGGTCCACCGTGGTGGCCAGCGCCGTGGCGGGCAGCAGCAACAGCGCCGCCATGAAAAGGGCCGGAAAGAGCTTTCGTGTTGACATCAATTTCTCACCTTTAGAATAATACTGATGCAAAGCTTTACAGCTGCGCGATCTGCGCCTCCGCGTCCTGCATGATGGCGGCCACGCGGTCGCAGAAGCGGTCAAAATCCGGGTCGGGCTGCTGGCGTTCCGGGGAGTTGAAGATGACCTCCAGCGACAAACGCAGCCCCTGGTCAAAGCGCGTTTTGGCGGTGAAGCCGGGCACCAGGCGCTTGATCTTGCTGTTGTCAAAGAGGGCGCAAACGGCCTTGTCGCCCAGCATGCTGCCGGTAAAATCATACGCCCCGGCCTGGGCCAGCAGGGTGGAGGGCACATAGCAGGGCAGGAAGGGGCGGTCCAGCGCCTCAGCCAGCAGGCGGTGGATCTGGTTCCAGGTCAGCGCCTCGTCGGAGGTGATGTGCACGGACTCGCCGATGGCGTGGTCATTGCCCATCAGCCCGATGAAGGCGTCCGCAAAATCGTCCGACCAGGTCACGGTCCACAGGCTGGTGCCGTCCCCGGGGATCAAGACGGGCTTGCGGTCCAGCACCCGCCGGATGATCTGCCAGGAGCCCCTGTGCCCGTGCACCGACAGCGGCAGCGTGCCCGGGCCGTAGGTGTGGCTGGGGCGCACGATGGTCATCGGAAAGACCTTGCGGTCGCGCTCCTCACACAGCAGCTGCTCGCAGGCGATCTTGTTGCGCGAGTACAGCCAGTAGGGGTTGGACAGCGGCGTGGATTCGGTGATGACCGGGTTGCGGGTGGGCTTGATGTAAGCCGAGGCTGAGGAGATAAAGATGTATTGACGGGTCTTGCCGGTGAACAGCCGGATGTCCCGGGCCACCTGGTCGGGGTGGTAGGCGATGAACTGGGCCACCACGTCAAAGCTGCGCCCCCTCAGCGCCGCCTTCGCCGCGGCCGCGTCGTTCATGTCGCAACAGATGATTTCAGCCCCCGGAACCAGGTCGTTTTTGTTGCCGCGGTTGAGCAGCGTAACCTGCCAGCCCTGCGCGATCAACTTGCGGGTGATGGGCAGGCTGATGGTGCCCGTCCCGCCAATCAACAATGCTCTCATGTGGGCCCTCCTGTCTATTCAACGCGCCGCCGGCATCGAGCCTGTGCGCATGTCGGTTGGACCCATTGTACAGGATGGCCGGGCGCGAGGCAAGATGGCTTTCCTTTGGCGCCCGATGGACCGGCCGACCAGATTTGACAGGCCCGGAAAGGGATTTTATAATAAATAAGTTCTTGATATTTCAGGCCGCAGGGCCGCAGAAGGAGTACCGCTTGTCCCAGGAAAACGGATTTTTGGCGCTGGATGTCTCAAAGGAAGTGCACCAGGCGCTGACCCGCATGGGGATCACCGCCCCGACGCGGATTCAACAGGAAACCATCCCGCCCATGATGGCCGGGCGCGACATCATCGGCATCGCCCCCACGGGCACCGGAAAGACCATCGCCTTCGGCATCCCGATGCTGGAGTATATCAGCCTGAAGGAGACCCGTGTGCAGGAGCTGGTGCTGGCGCCCACGCGTGAATTGGCGCTGCAGATCGTGCAGGAGCTCAGCGACCTGGCAAAATTCATCCCGGAAATCAAGGTGGTGGCGCTGTATGGCGGCCAGCCCATGTCCCGGCAGATCACCCAGCTCAGGCGCAACCCGCAAATCGTGGTGGCCACGCCCGGCCGCCTGCTGGACATGGTGACCCGCGGCCATGTGCGGCTTGACCGGGTGCACACCATGGTGCTGGACGAGGCTGATGAAATGCTCAAGATGGGCTTTGTCAAGGATGTCACCAGGATCATAGAGCTGGTGCCGCCCAACCGGCAGCTTGTGATGTTCTCGGCGACCACCAACGCCGAGGTGATGACCATCTCTTGGAAATACCAGCATGAGCCGATCGAAATCACCGTGGAGGCCACCCGTGAGAACCGCCCGCAGATCACGCAGTACACCATGATCGTGGAGCGCGAGGAAAAGACGGGCGCCCTGCAGTACCTGCTGGATTCGGATGAGTATGAGCGCGTCATGGTCTTTGTCAACACCAAGTTCATGACCCAGCGCGTGTGCGACCGCCTCAAAAAGCAGGGCTACAGGGCCGAAGCCCTGCACGGGGACATCCGCCAGTCCCAGCGCACGCGCATCATGAACGACTTCAAGCGCGGCAGGTTCCCCATCCTGGTGTCCACCGACGTGGCCGCGCGCGGCATCGACGTGGATGACGTGGAGGCCGTCATCAACTACGACCTGCCCAACGAGGATGAGTATTACCTGCACCGCATCGGCCGCACAGGGCGCGCGCGCAAGCACGGCGTGGCTTTCACCATGCTGACCTATCAGGAGAGCGTGCGCATGGACGAGATCCTCAGGTACATGCAGACCCAGCCTGCCCCGCTGCACTTTGACGAGAGCAAGGTGCTGCGCCGGGAAGACGGCGAGGCGTTTTTCGAGCATATCTGACGGGAATCAGGATTTTTACAAAAGCAACAGCCCGGCCTGGCCTGAAACGGCTTTGCCGGGCTGTTGCTTAATTGCCTGTTTCAGTCTTTGAAGCGCTCCGGATATTTCTCAATGACCGCATCGGCCATCCAGGCTTCCTGCAGCTGGGTGTAGACCTCGTCCTGGCGGGCGTGGAAAAGCTCATGCTCAAGGGTTTCGCGCACGCCGCCCAGCTCGACCGGACCTTCCTGAACGTCCGACTGATAGCGCAGGATATGGTTGCCGTAATTGGTGCGCGTGGGCTGGCTGATGTCGCCGACGCTCTCCAGCGACAGGGCAGCCTGGGTGAAGGCCGGCACATAGTCGGTGGTGTCCTGGCAGAGCAGGTAGCCCTGTTCCGGCTGGTTGACGTCATCATTGTACTGGGCGATCAGCGCATCAAAGTCCGCGCCCTCGGCAATGGCCAGCTGATAGACCTCATCCGTCCTGGCCTGGATGCCGGAAAAGGCGGCCTCGCGCTTTGTGTCAAGCTCCTCCTGCTTGGCGGCAAGGAGGGCTTTGGCTTCCTCAAGCTGCCGGTACACGGGCAGGGCGGCCTTGAAGGCGTCCAGTTCAGCGGACTGCTCAGGCGTCAGGCTTTCCAGGGCCAGCAACTCCTTCACGCGTGCGGCGGCCCCCTCGCCCAGGGCGGCGTGCTGCTCATCCGCAAAGGCGCTGTCCTCTGGGGACGCGCTTTCATTTTTGAGCGCGTCCTCATAGCGGGTGAGCCCGGCCTGGGCCTGGTTCAGCGCGGTCTGCAGGGGAGTCAGCTCGCTTTCCAGCGCGCGGATGGCGTCCTGCTCCGCCTGGGGAAGCTGGACCAGGATCTGGCGCACCGTGCGGTAGCCCGCGGGCGCGTAATAGACTGTCTGGCCCGTGCGAAGCGCCGTGCCGTAAGCGGCCAGGTTCTCGGCGTAATCGGCTTTGGCCTGGGCGACCTTCTCGTCAAAGGCGCTTTGGATCTGCTCCTCGCTTACCTCGATGTCACGCCCGGCGTAGTCGTGCAGCTTCTCATACAGCTTGTTCTCCAGGGCGGATTTCCGGTAGGCTTCCTTCGTCAGGCTCAGCTCCGCCGCCTTCTTGTCGATGGCCGCCTCCAGCTCCTCGCCCTCCAGCACGGTTCCGGCAAAGAAGACGTTCTTCACCTGCTGACGGATGCTTTCAAACTGGGTTGCAGCCTGCTCTTCAATCGCGGCGTTCTCCTCATCCGTCATCGCGTCCAGGCCCAGCTCGCGCGCCTTTTGCATCAGCAGGGTATGCCTGGCGATGCTCTCCAGGGTGTTTTCCAGCACCGCATCGGGGTCGACAGCCTGGGGGGAGAAGCCGTAGTACTGCGCGTAATAGGACTGATCTTCCTGCGCCTGCTGGTAGGCGTTTTCATAATAGCGGGTGAATTGCTCCTTGACGATCTCTTCGCCGTTGACCGAGAGGATGACCTGCTGCGCGTCCACTGCCATGTCCTTGACAATCAGGTTGCAGCCGCTCATCAGGAAGGCCGCGGCCAGCAGCAGCGCCGCCAAGGCAAGCTTACGGTTCACAGGGTTTGTTTTCATTGCAGATACGCTCCAGTTCAGATTCTCAAAAGGCGTGTCAGACACGCGCTCACAGTATACCCCCATTGCATGCAAAGCACAAGCCGGCAAGCCTTCCTGCGTGTTCCGCCGCGTTCCTTTCCAGATGTTCCGCGTTGTGTATTTATGCACAATATTCGTTTTTGTTTGCAGATTCGTTGACAATCCGGGCTGTTATATTATAATATCTTGGACGGAATCAGGGGTTGAACAGAACTGACCCGGTGAATTCTGCACTATAAAACAAGGAGGAACCTGTATGAAGAGGATTTTCGCCTTACTCCTCACCCTGGCAATGATGCTGTCCCTGGCGGGCACAGCCTTTGCCGAACCCATCACGGACTTCGTCACCTACCAGACCACAGCCAACGAGATGGAGACCTTCAACATCCTGTACAGCCAGTACGCCAAGGAGCTGGATGTGCTGACCAACTGCATTGACGGCCTGCTGTCCAATGACAACTACGGCAACCTGGTCCCCGGGCTTGCTGAGACCTGGGAGACCCTGGACGGCGGCCTGACCTGGACGTTCAACCTGCGCAAGGGCGTCAAATGGGTGGACTACCAGGCCAATGAAAAGGCCGATGTAGTCGCCGAAGACTTCCTGTGGGGCCTGGAGTGGGTGCTCAACGAGAAGAAGAACCTGGCGGCCAACATGTCCATGCCTTCTGAAATGCTCGTCGGCGCCCAGGAATATTTCGACTACACCAAGGAGCTGCCGGAAGCTGACGCGCTGGCCCTTGGGCTTGAGAAATTCCAGGAGATGGTGGGCATCAAGGCGGTGGACGATTACACCCTGGTGTTCACCTGTAAAGCCCCCATGCCCTATTTTGCCACCCTGGGCTCCTACAACTGCCTGTATCCTGTCAGCGGCAAGCTGCTGGCGGAGCTTGGCGTAGAGGGCATGAAGGCCGTTTCCTATGATACCCTTTGGTACAACGGGCCCTACACCATGACCACCTATGTGCAAAACAACGAGAAGGTGCTCACCAAGAACCCCACCTACTGGAACAAGGACATCCAGACCTTCAACACCGTGACCGTCAAGATGGTGGATTCCGTGGACGTCGCCTTCCAGATGTACCAGACTGGCGAGCTGGACAATGTCACGCTCAACGAGGCCAACCTGCAGACCATCTACCGCTCCCCCTCCCATGAGTTCCACAACTACCTCAACGAAGCCCGTCCCACCAAGTATTCCTACCAGATCCACCTTGTCTATGACAAGAAGCTGGAAGACGGCGGCCCGGATGTTGCCTGGAATACCGCCATCGCCAACGAGGCCTTCCGCCTGAGCTGGTATTATGGCATGGATTTCACCAATTACCTTGGCCGCGTCAACGCCATCAACCCCCTCAACTGCACCAACTATTGCTACACTGCCGCCAACCTGGTCGCCACTTCCGACGGCAAGGACTATGTCCAGCATGTCATGGACCTGATCGGCCTGCAGCCGTCCAGCGAGGTCTACACCCGGTATAACGCGGAAAAGGGCGCAGCCTACAAGCAGCAGGCCATGGAAGAGCTGTCCTCCAAGGGCGTCACCTTCCCCATCCAGATGGATTACTATGTGCAGGGCAGCAACCAGTCCGCGCTGGACACCGCCCAGGTGCTCAAGCAGACATTCATTGACTGCCTTGGGGAAGACTATGTGGTCATGAACATCAAGACCTACGTCAACTCCCTCATCAAGGAAGTGCGCGCGCCGCAGCTTGCCTCCTTCTACATCAACGGCTGGGGCGCGGACTATGGCGATCCGATCAACTACCTGGGCCAGGAGACCTATGGCAAGGACAACGCTTTCTATTCCAGCGCCTACTCCAAGATTGACCTGGCAACCGATGAAAACCTGATTGCCCAGTACAAGGAGTTCACCGCCCTGGTGGATGCCGCTGCGGCCATCAACGACGACCTGGATGCGCGCTATAAGGCGTTTGCGGTGGCGGAAGCCTACATGATCGAGCATGCGCTGGTCATCCCGCTGTATGTGAACATTTCCTGGCAGCTGACCGGCGCCAATGACTACTCCAAGATTTTCGCAGCCTACGGCATCCAGAACAACCGTTATGTCAACTGGGAGACCAACAAGCAAGGCTATACCACTGAGGACTATGTGAACTTCGCGAAGGTTTACGAGGAGAATCGCAAGTAAGATGCTTTTGTACACGATGAAACGGCTCCTCCAATCCATTGTGACGGTGCTGCTCGTCGTGACCATCGTATTCCTGCTGCTGCGCTTATTGCCAACTGATTATTACTTCACGGAAGAGCAGCTCATCAAGCTGACCGACCAGCAAAGGCATGATCAGTTGGCCGCAGCAGGCTTGCTGGACAGCCCCTTTGTACAGCTGTTCCGCTTCTATGAGGACCTGGCGAATCTGGATTTTGGAACTTCACGCCGCATTCAACACGGTGTGCCGGTCACGCAGGTCATAGGCGGCAAATTTCTGGTTTCCATGCGCCTGGGATTGATTTCCTTAGCCATCTCGCTCTTTTTGGGGGTTGTGATGGGGGTGCTTCAAGCCAGGTACAAAGACAAGTTTGGTGATCATGTAGGCACCGCCTACACTGTCTTCGTCAATGCGGTGCCTACCCTGATCACCTATTCATTGGTATTGGTCATTGGAGCCAGGCTGTTTAAACTGCCATCCATGTATTCAGTACGCAATGTGGCCAGGTCCAGCATCCTGCCGGTGGTGTGCCTTTCGCTCACCTCAACCGCGGGATACATGCTATGGACACGCCGCTATATGGTGGATGAGCTGAACAAGGACTATATCAAGCTGGCCCGGCTCAAGGGGCTTTCTTCCCGCAAGGTGATGTATCGCCATGTGCTCAGAAACGCCTTTGTGCCCCTGGCCCAATACCTTCCCTACTCCATGCTGCTGACCATCGGTGGTTCCCTGCTGGTGGAACGCTTTTTCTCAGTACCCGGCATGGGCACCCTGCTCACGGATGCCATCTCCAGGTACGACACCAGCATCGTGCAGGCAGTGGTTATTCTGTATGCCTCCCTGGGGGTGCTGGGTGTGTTTCTCGGCGATGTGCTGATGACGCTGATCGATCCGCGCATTCGTCTAACCAGCAAAGGGAATACACGCTGATGGACATGACGACAAACAACAAGCCCGGCCTGCATCCGGGCGGTGGCGGCAGCGCCGCCGACGATCTGTTTACGTTTGCAGAGTACCTCCACGCGCAGGCAGAGTTCACGGCCAGCACGGAATATTCCTACTGGCGCTCTGTATGGCGAAATTTTTTGCGCAACAAGCCCGCGGTGATCATGAGCTTTGTCTTTATTTTATTGTTTATTTTCACTTTTGTGGCAGGAGTGATCGGCAATTACCGCTATGACGAGCTCAGGCCGGACAACAAACTGATTTTTCTTTTCCCCAACGATGAGTTTTGGTTTGGAACCGACAACCTTGGCCGGGATTACTGGAGCCAGGTATGGTATGCGGCGCAGACATCCATCAAGCTTGCTGCGATCGTGGGCGTCGGTGAGATCCTGCTGGGGGTTGTCATCGGCCTGGTGTGGGGGTATGTGCGCTCCCTGGACCGTTTTTTTACAGAGCTGTACAATGTGGTCAACAACGTCCCCACCATCATTTATATGACGTTGATTGCCCTGATGGTCGGCCAAAGCTTCATGATCATGGCGGTGTCCCTGATTTGCTTTGGCTGGCTTCCCACCGCAAGGAATATCAGAAACATGGTGTTCATTTACCGGGACAGGGAGTACAACCTTGCTTCCCGCTGCCTGGGCACCGGCCTGTGGCGCATTCTCTGGCGCAATATCCTGCCGTATCTGATCTCAGTCGTGGTGCTTCGTCTGGCGCTGAGCATTCCCAGCACCATTGCGTATGAATCCACCCTGAGCTACCTGGGGCTCGGCCTGGATGTGAACACCCCCTCCCTGGGCATCCTGCTGCGAAACGCCCGCAGTTATTTCCTGGACTTTCCCTATCTGCTGATCTTCCCTGCGGTCATTGTATCTGTGATTACTGTAACTTTCTATTTGGTGGGTAATGCGTTCTCCGATGCCTGCGACCCCCGCAACCACCTGTAGTCGGGAGGCACGCATGAGCAACAGAGAAAAGATCTTATCCGTAAAAGATTTGGAAGTGCAGTTTACCCTTCGCGGGCACAATCTGACAGCCATCCGCGGTTGTTCCCTGGATGTGTACGATGGCGAAACCCTGGCCATCGTCGGTGAAAGCGGGTCAGGCAAAAGCGTTTTTACAAAGTGTTTTGTCGGCATGCTGGACAAAAACGGCGCGATTACGAACGGCAGCATCCGATACAAAGGACAGGATCTGGCGGGATACAAGAGCGAGGCCCAGTGGCGCACCATTCGCGGCAGGGAGATTGCCATGGTGATGCAGGACCCCATGACCAGCCTGAACCCGCTCAAGCGCATCGGCAAGCAGATCCAGGAAGCCGTTGAGCTGCATCACGGCCTGTACGGCGCTGACGCCAAGAAGGAAACCATCCGCATGCTTGAGCTGGTGGGCATTCCTGAGCCGGAAAAGCGCTACTATCAATATCCCCATGAGTTTTCAGGCGGCATGCGGCAGCGGGTTGTCATTGCCACGGCCATTGCCTGCCGGCCCCATATCCTGATTTGTGACGAGCCCACCACCGCTTTGGACGTTACGATTCAGGCGCAGATCCTGGACTTGATCCGTCAGCTGCAAAAAGAGCTGGGGATGACCATCATCTATATCACCCACGACCTGGGCGTGGTTGCGAACGTAGCCGGCCGGGTGGCGGTGATGTATGCCGGCCAGATCATTGAGATCGGCATGGCCGATGAGATCTTCTACAACTCACAGCACCCCTATACCTGGGCGCTGCTGGGCGCACTGCCGCAGCTGGGCACAAGGGGAAACAAGCTTCCCGCTATTGATGGCGCGCCCCCCAACCTGTTCAATAAAATCACCGGCGACGCCTTCGCGCCGCGCAATCGCCAGGCGCTGAAGATTGACTATGTGGAAGAGCCGCCGCTGTTCAGCATCTCGGACACCCACCGGGTGAAATCCTGGAACATGGATCCCAGGGCGCCCAAGGTGGAGCAGCCGGCAGAAGTAAAGCGCCTGGCGGAATGCATGCTGGAAAAACGCAATGCCCAGGCGCCAGAGCCTGAGAGCTATGAAGGGCGTGAAAAGCTGATAGAGGTTAAAGACCTGCATGTCGGTTTCGGCTCTGCGCGAAAACGCTTTCTGGCGGTCAAGGGCGTCAGCTTCGATATCTACCGCGGGGAAACCTTTGCCCTGGTCGGCGAGTCGGGCTCCGGGAAAACCACCATCGGCCGTGCCATTTTGCGCATCAACCCTGCGACCGCGGGGGAAATCCTTTACCACGGGCGCCGCATCAGCGGAAAGATTGACAAGAAGCTGGATTTGGAGGTCATCCGCGGCTGCCAGATGATTTTCCAGGATCCCATGGCCTCTCTGAACGAACGGGCAAAGGTGGACTACATTGTAGCTGAGGGCCTGCTCAACCATAAGCTCTATGAGAATGAGGAAGACAGACAGCGCAAAGTGCATGACGCCCTGCGTGAAGTCGGGCTGTTGCCGGAATTTGCCTCACGTTTCCCGCATGAGTTTTCAGGCGGTCAGCGCCAGCGCATCGGCATCGCGAGGGCGCTTGTCATGGAGCCGGAATTCATCGTGGCAGACGAACCCATCTCGGCTTTAGATGTCAGCATCCGCGCCCAGGTGCTCAATTTGCTGGATGATTTGCAGAAAAACCGGGGCCTGACCTATCTGTTTATTGCGCATGACCTGTCTGTGGTGCGCTTTGTCTCGGACCGTATCGCCGTCATCAACCATGGGCGGATCGTAGAGCTTGCGCAAAGCGAAGAGCTTTTCTGCCACCCGATGCATCCCTACACCCAGGCGCTTTTGTCCGCGGTTCCTTACCCGGACCCGCGGCTGGAGAAGCAGAAAAAGCTGATGATTTACGATCCTGCTGCTCATCAATACTGGAAAAACCCGCCAAGCTGGCAGCAGATCAGGCCGGGGCACTATGTACTTGCCAATGAGCCGGAAATGGACACCTATCGCAAGCGCCTTCAGCAAGAGCGGGTAAACTGCCTGTAGGGGCAATGGGATCCTGACAGCTGATTCTTTCCGATCGTACGGGCCGCCTGTGATCAAACGGGCGGCTGTTTTTATGCGCTTGTGACTGGAATCAGTAATTATACTGATCCCAATCATTATTGCATCGTTGCGCCGGGTCTTTTGTCGCCCTGCTGTGTCAGTCAACCTCAACGTAGCTCAGGCTACGCCATCGGTTTCCTTCCTTGCAGATCAACAAAATCTCTCGCCGCTTTGGATGCAATAAAGCTTTACATCAGTATTAGATGGTTTTGCCCGGTATTATTATGATGATTTTCCAGGGGGCGTTGAGATGCTTCCTTCTTTTGGCATCCTTCATAGAGAGGGAACATTTTTCGAACATGCCTATACCGGGATTCCGTCCATCACTTTTCCCATGCAGGCCGCCATTCTGAGCGGCTGCCCTTCAGCCGTAACCCGCAATTGCTTTCATTATTGGGATGACGACACAAAGAAAATCATCGCGTGCAAACGTCACAATCAAGCTGAAACCTTCGGACAAATGCTTCAAACACAGGGAATCAGCTGTCTGAGCATTCAGCATGGAATAAGGCCTTGCCGCGGTGCACTGTTTTGCTCTTGTATTTCCCGGGGTGTGATGATAAAAACCGATGGCCACCATCAATCGCTGCTTTTTCCAGGCTGGTTTTATGCTATACTCCATGAAGGCAATACAGGAAACGGGGGCGGGCCATGCGCGTTGTCAGGGCCGGGGAACCGGCGGTTTATGCTTTGGCATGTGATCATGGATTTTGAGGTGGCATGTTGAGGATACCGCGTTTTCAGACCTATTCTCCTTTGGGACGTCTGTACCAGAAAGCAGGTTTGCCGGATAAGATTCGGCGCAGCCTGAACATCATGATTCTGGCCAATGTGTTTGGGACCATGCATGGCATTATTTGCGGCGGGGGCACCAGCGCGATGATCGGATTTGCCAGCAGCCTGGGCGCAGGGGACCTGGCTTTCGGGCTCCTTGCCGGATTGCCGCAGGCCGCTTCCCTCCTGCAGCTGCCATTTGCCGTGTTGGTCAACGCCACACAAAAACGCAAGCGCTATCTGCTGACCTATGGTCTGGTTTCAAGGGCGCTGTGGCTGTTTTTCGGTTTTATTCCGCTGGTGGTGCCCCAAAATCCCGCCTGCCTGCAAATTTTCTCTTTGATCTTTCTGTTAGGAATCTCTTCCGGTCTGGGCGCTGTCATCAACGTGTGCTGGTTTCCATGGCTGAGCGATCTGGCCCCGCTGTCGATCCGGGGGCGGTGGATGGGCTTTCGGGATATGCTTCTGTCCCTGACCAACATTGTGTTTGGTTTGCTGGCCGCCTTTATGCTGGATAATCTGCCGCCCCAAAGCAGGTATCTGATCATTTTCGCCGTGGGGGGAACGGCGGGCGTGCTTGACATGCTGTGCTTCCGGTTTGTGGAGGAGGTGTATACCGCCCCGCCCAGACAAATGAAACTCGGGAAGACAATGAAAGCCGTGTTTTCCAACAAGCCTTTCATGCGCTTGCTGCTGATGTGGACGGTCTGGTGCTTTACGACCAACCTGGTTGCCCCTTACCTGATCCCCTACGCCCGAAACGTGATGGGCCTGAGCTTTACGCAGATCATGATCTTCGGCACCCTGTCCGGGTCGATCGCCACCATAGCGATCATGCCCTGGTGGGGGAAGGTCCTGGACAGGCACGGCCCGCGGCGCGTCATGCTTCTTGCGTTTGCCGGCGCTCCCCTCAGCGCCTCTTTCTATTTGCTGGCCCGGCCGGGAAGTGTGCTTCCTGTGTTTCTGCACAATTTTGTCGGCGCCTTGTTCTGGAGCGGCACGAACCTTTCCGCGACCACGCTTCAGCTGTCCTGTTCGCCGGACGACATACGCTCTGCGCACATCGCGGTTTTTTCCAGCGTCACAGCCCTGGTGGGGACGGCCTTTGGCGCCCTGACAGGGGGCGCCTTGCTGGAAATATGCGCCGCAAACCAATGGTTCAGCGGCGCTTTTGACCGTTACAAGGTGCTTGTCCTTCTGGCGGTCATCTTGCGTTTTTCTACGGCCCTGCTGCTGGTGCCCCGGCTGCAGGATGGTTATGCCGACCAGGTTCAGGGGAGAACCAGCAGCACCTGAGCCATGGACCCTTTGCGCGCATGCCCTCACGGATGAGGCATGCTTCTATGGTTGCGGCCTGCTGTTAAAATGAGGCGGCGCGCCCATCCCGGCGCAGCGCCGGGCAGCCATCAGAGACTGAAAAATGCAATGAAGAGGTGAGTTCAATGCTTCCCGCACCGGAGAATTACAGCGTGTGGCCTTCCGTAATCCCGGCAGACACAAAGGTGACAATGACGGTCACCGCCAATGAGAAAGCGTTTCTATTCGCGCACGGCGCTGTCTATCAGCTGAAAATCATCCATGTGTCGGCGGATGAGGACAGCTATTATCACCCCGCCAAATTCGATCTGCTGACGGTGGAGGCGCGCGATGGCGCTCTCCGGTTTAAGCATGTGTTCCCGGGAGAAATGGAGCACCTGATCATCCTGTCCCGGGACGGGCAGGAGGTTCAAACAATGGCCGTGTATTCCCTGTATGAGGACTGGTACGCGCTGACGCCATACAAGGGGGATTTTCATGCGCATTCCTTCCGCTCGGACGGCAGGCGCGACCCCGCTGCGCTGGCGGGACATTACCGCGAGCAGGGTATGATTTCTTCGCCCTGACGGATCACAACCGATTTTATCCCGGTGAGGAGATCGATGAAACCTTCGCGGGGGTGCGCACGGGGCTGACCCGGGTGCCCGGCGAGGAGGTGCATGCCCCCAGCATTTCGGTGCATGTTGTGCATGTGGGCGGGAAAAAGAGCGTGGCGGAATTCTATCTGAACAACCGCGAAGCCTATGAATAAGGAAGCAAAAGCCTGCCTTGCCGCCCTGCCAGCGCACATTCCGCCGGAATACCGCGAGCGCTACGGCAAGACGATGTGGGCGGTGGACAAGATCCATGAGGCCGGGGGACTGGCGATTTTTCCGCACCCCTACTGGCAGGTCGAATCCACGCGGATGTACAATGTGGATCTTCCGCTGACCCATCTTCTGCTGCGCAGCGGCAAGTTTGACGCGTATGAGCTGCTGGGCGGTATGGGACAGGCGGGGAACAATCTTTCGTTGGCCATGTGGAACGATTTGCGCGCCCAGGGGGTTCAGCTCCCGGTGGTAGGCTCAAGCGACGTGCATGGCGTTAAGGAATGCGGCTTTTTCCCCAACCTGTTTACCATCTGCCTGGCCGCGGCCAACGAAACCGGCACCATTTTGGAGGCGGTCAAACAGGGCCATACGATTCCGGTGGAAGCGACGGATGACGAATACAGGCGGCATTACCGCTGCTACGGCACGCTGCGGCAGACGGTCTACGGACAGTTTTTGCTGAAGCGTTACTTCCCCAGGCTGCAGCGCCTGGCGCAGGGTGAAGGCGTGGCCATGCGCACCTACGCCATGGAAGCGGCGCCGGCGGGACTGATCGAGGCCCATGCCGCGATGGCGGAGGACTTCCGCCTGCGCTTCTTTGGCCGCAGGGAAGCGAGGCTGCCGTCAGCCGCGATGCTGGCCTGGGAAGAGAAATGGCGGAAAGCGCAGCGCAATGGCCCGCGAACCAAGGGCAGCGCGGCGTACAGCAAGGAGATCAGGTATCAGATTTAATGCTGATCCCTATCATTATTGCATCGCTGCGCCGGGTCTTTCGCTCTGCCGTGTCAGTCAATTTCGACGCAGCTTTGGGTGCGAACAAGCTTAGCATCGGTATGACAACGCATCCATGGTTTTTCCTGCGGGGGCCGGCCTTTACACAGCCCGGGGCTTCCGATAGAATCAAAGGGATTTTATGAAACATGCCGGCGCTGCCGGAATGCAGGAGGAAACATGTTCAATCGCACCGAGTACCAGGATCTGACCGTGGTGGCGGATCGCCGGCTGCCCATGACGACCACCCTGGTACCCCATCCGGATGCGGCGGGCGCCCTGAGCTTTTCACGGGTATCGCCCTTTTGCCTGTGCCTGAACGGCACCTGGGAGTTTGCCCTGCTGGCGGGCCCGCGCGAGATCCCCGCGGACCCGGCCGCGCTGGAGACGCCCGGGCGCATCGTGGTGCCCGGCTGCTGGCAGATGCAGGGCTGGGGCAAACCGCAATATACCAACGTCAATTTCCCCTTTCCCTACGATCCGCCCCATGTGCCTGACGAGAACCTCATCGGCGTCTACCGCACCCGCTTCACCCTGCCGGAAGCCTTCCTGGGGCGGCAGACCCGGCTGCGCTTTGAGGGGGTGGATTCCTGCTTTTATCTGTACGTCAACGGGCAGTACGCCGGTTTCTCCAAGACGCCCCATCTGGCCGCCTGCTTTGATATCAGCCAATTTGTCCGTGAGGATGGCGAGAACGAGCTGCTGGCGCTGGTCTTTCAGATGTCCGATGGCAGTTACCTGGAGGACCAGGACAAGTGGCGGCTGAACGGCATCTTCCGCGATGTGCTGCTGATGAGCTTTGGCAGGGATCGCATTGAGGACGTCATCCTGGACGCCGGGCTGCTGGCGGACAACACCACCGGCACGCTGAAGGCCCGGGCGCTCGTCCGCGGCGATGTCAGCGTGCAGTTTGCCGTGCTGGACGGTGACCGGCTGCTTGCCAAGTCGACCGTACAAGCTGTTCAGGGCGAGGCGACCGCGGATTTCACCCTGGAGGGGATCATCCCCTGGAGCGCGGAGACGCCCCAATTGTATACGGTGCTGACCGAGATCACGGGCCAGGCCGAGGCCTTCCGGGTGGGCTTCCGCCGGGTGGAGATTGACGGAAGCCGGCTGATGATCAACGGCAAGGCAGTCAAGCTCAAGGGCGTCAACCGGCACGACACCCACGATACCCTGGGCGCCGCGATGCCGCTGGAGACGCTGTATCAGGACGCGCTGCTGATGAAGCGCTACAACATGAACACCGTGCGCACCGCCCACTATCCCACGGACCCGCGCTTTCTGGATTTTTGCGACCGGCTGGGGCTGTATGTGGTGGACGAGGCGGATTTGGAATGCCACGGCGTCAACCGCTTTGACAGCTATGACCTCATCGCCGCGGACCCTGCCTGGCAGAAGCAGTTCGTTGACCGCGGCGTGCGCATGGTGCAGCGCGACCGCAACCACGCCAGCGTCATTTTCTGGTCCCTGGGCAATGAAGCCGGCTACGGCGTCAACCACGAGGCAATGGCCCGGGCCATGCGCAGGCTGGACAGCTCCCGCCCCATCCATTATGAGCGCGACGAGCAGGCGCAGACCGCGGACATGGTCTCCCAGATGTACACCTCCATCCCCAACCTCATCAAGCACGGCAGGGAAAAGGGCAAAAAACCCTTCTTCCTGTGCGAGTACGCCCACGCCATGGGCCTGGGCCCGGGCAACCTGGAGGATTACTGGCAGGTCATCTACGCCCATGACCGGCTGATCGGCGGCTGCGTGTGGGAGTGGGTGGACCACGGCATCCTGCAGCACACCCAGGAGGGCAGGTCCTACTGGGCCTACGGCGGGGACTTTGGCGAGTTTCCCCATGACGGCAACTTCTGCGTGGACGCGCTGATGTATCCCGACCGCAGCCCGCATACCGGCCTTCTGGAATACCGCCATGTGCTGCGCCCGGTGCGCGCGCGGCTGCGGGACGAGGCGGCCGGCAGGATCACGCTGAAGAACCTGTTCGATTTTACCGACCTGGACCGCCTGGAGATGCGCTGGCAGGTGGAAAAGGATGGCGAGCGCTTTGCGCGCGGCTGCCGGAGACTCAAGGGCGCGCCCGGGCACAGCGTGACGGTCTCCCTGCCCCTGGGCGGGTACCCGCAGGGCAGCTTCCTGCGCCTGGCCTTCTCCTTTGTGGACCAGCCGGACTGGGCGCCCCCGGGGCATGTGCTTGCCAGGGAGCAGCTGCCCCTGGCGCTGGGTTACGCGTCCCGCAAGGCCAGCCTGCCGCCGGTCAGGCTGGCGCTCCGGCAGGATGACCGGGAAATCCGCGTCAGCGCCGGCCGGGCCGAATACACCTTCACCCGCGCGGGCAAGGGGCTGTCCGGCATCACGCTGGGCGGCACCCAGCTGCTCAGGGAGCCGCTTTGCGCCAATCTCTGGCGCGCCACCACGGACAATGACCGCGGCTGGGCCGGCCTGGCGCGGCGCTGGGAAGAGCGCGGGCTGGACAAGCCGCTGCTGCGCCTGACGCGCTTTGAGGCGGCTGAGGGCGAGGACAGCCTGAGCGTGCTGGTGGATACCGTGGTCGCGCCCAAGTCGCTGCGGCCCATCCTGACGCTGGAGCAGCAGTTTGTCTTCCGGAAGGATGGCCGGGTGGAGCTCACGGCGCGCTTTGTGCCGGGCGACTTGCCCCCGGACCTTTACCTGCCGCGGCTGGGGCTCAAGTTTCAGATGCCCCGCGCCTTTGACCGCCTGCTCTGGCTGGGCCGCGGGCCGCAGGAGAGCTATCCGGACATGAAGACCGGCGCCTTTTTCGGCCGCTACGCGGCCGCTGTGCGGGATACGCATGAGCCCTATATCTACCCGCAGGAGAACGGCGCCCATCAGGACACCAATTGCGTGATGATCCATGCCCTCTCCGGCCAGGGCTTGGTCATCGCCGGCGCGGAGGGTTTCTCCTTCAGCGCTCACCACTATACGCCCGCGCAGGCGCAAGCGGCCCGCCATCACCATGAGCTGCCCGAGGGGGATTTCACCCAGGTGCTGCTGGACAGCGCCATGGGGCCCCTGGGCAGCAATTCCTGCGGGCCGGAGCCGCTGGAGAAGGACAGGCTCTACCTCAGGCAGCCGCGCGAGTTCCGCCTGACCCTGCTGGCGGCCGATGCCCAGTGCCTGGCGGATTTCCCTGCCCTGGCCCGGACGCTGAGAGGCTGACGCGGCCTGTTGAATTTTGTGAATTTAACTTCATTGAATACCCGTGATTTCTTGACAGCCCCTTTGCGGGGCTGTTATGATTGGGACAGAAGCCGCGGCAGGAAGCAGCCCCGGATGATCACAACAGATGAAGATGAATAAGGAAGGGAGAAACATGAACAAAAAGAAAAGACTTCTCGGCATCCTGATGGTTTTGGCGATGCTGTCAGGCCTGCTTGCGATGTCCGCAGGGGAGCACACGCACAGTTGGAGCAACTGGAGCGAACTTAGCCCGGCCACCTGTACCAGCAGCGGCTCAAGCATGCGCAGCTGCACGAAGGATGGCTGTTCGGCTGTAGAGTATGACTACAACAGGCCGGCGGCCCTGGGTCATGATTGGGGCAACTGGACGGTAGTCACACCGGCCACCTGCATCGCGGAAGGCCAGGAGAAGCGCGAGTGCAAGCGCGCCGGCTGCACCGCTTCGGAAACCCGTACCCTGAGCAAGCTGCCGCATGACATGATTCCATGGCATGTGACCACTCCAGCCACCTGCGACAACAACGGCTTGGAAGAAACCTCTTGCAGGAACTGCGCTACCCAGACCCAGACCCGTGTGATCACGAAACTGGGCCACAGCTATGGCCAGTGGAACCCGCTCGCGGGCGACGTGGCCGACTGCACCCACGACGGTAAGGAGATCCGGTATTGCACGCGCTGCGGCGACCCGGAAACCCGCGTTGTCCCTATGCTGGGGCATCAGTTCGGTCCCTGGATGGGTAGCCCGGACCCCACCTGTACCATGGCTGGCACCAGAATAAAAATCTGCGCCAGGTGCGCTCATGTGGAGTCGGAGCCGGTCCCGATGCTGGAGCACCAGTATGGTCCCTGGAAGGGCGACCCGGACCCCACCTGTGAAGCCGGCGGCTGGAGAGTGCGCATCTGCGCCATGTGCGGTGACGACGACAAGGAACCGCTCGCGGCATTGGGACACAGCTATGGCGCCTGGAAACCCGAGGTCGACCCCAGCTGCACCTTCGCAGGCTCCCGGCAACGCACCTGTACGCGCTGCAGTAATGTTGATACCCAGCCTGTGCCTGCGCTGGGCCCGGCTCAGCCCGCCGGCCACAATAATATGGGGAACTGGATACTGACAACGCCGTCCACTTGCACTACATTTGGCGAGGAGACGCGCACCTGCGCGGACTGCGGCCGGGTGGAGAAGCGCAAGGTGGAGAAGCTGCCCCATACCTCCGATGAGATATGGGTCATTGTCCAGGCGGGCGATCTCCGGCAGCCCACCAAAGAGGCCACCACCTGCACTGTGTGTCATCAGCCGGCCAAAACCAAAACCTATGTGCCCAACGGCATCAGGCAGGAGCAGCGCACCTTTGCCTATGGCCCGCTGGCCGGTCAGGCCAATCCGGCGCTGGGCGGAAGCGATGTGCGGGCCATCTGGCTGGATCTGACCACCAACGCCACCTATACCTTCCCGCTGGTTACGCCCGATTCGCTGAACGTGGGCAGCGCGGTCATCACCGTCTCCAACGGCACCGTGCGCGTGAGCCTGGAGAAAAACGGCGAGACAGCCTCCCTGCTGCGCTACCGGCATTGGCAGGCCTTTGCGGACGCGGCATCAATCTCCCTGAACAAGCTGGAAGGACCCTCCCTGCCCTTTGACCAGGCTGTGCCGCTGCAGGGCGACAGCGCGGTGATTGTGGTGCAGATGCTGGCCAACTACTATACCTTTGGCGTGAACACGCCGTTCTCAGACGCGGAAACCGCCTGGGACGGCATGAGCTATCAGGAAATCAACGACGAGATGCTGCAGAACATGGCGAGCGAGTAAGCCTGCCGCTGTCAGGCAAGGGCGCTGGAAAGCCTTGCCGGCAGCCGGATGATACAAAAGACGGATGGGTCAGGTTTGACGTCCATCCGTCTTTTATTGCGGCGGTTCAGCCGCAGCATTTTCAGCCCTCGCGGTACAGGTCGATCAGCGCCTGGGTGCCCAGGTCGCCCTTGCCCTCCTCTTCCATTTTTTTGTACATTTTCAAGGTCTTTTTGAGGATGGGCAGGTTCAGCTCACGCTGCTTGCCCTCCTCCTGCGCGATGGCCAGGTCCTTGATGAAATGCTTGATGAAGAAGCCCGGCGCCTTGTCGCCGGAGATCATCTTGCGGCCGTTGTTTCTCATTTGCCAGGAGCCGGCAGCGCCGGTCGAAATGGTGTCCAGCATGAGCGTCAGGTCCAGCCCGGCAGCCTCGCCATAGCGGATGGCTTCGGCCACGCTGGCCACACATCCCGCGATGGCGATCTGGTTGGCCATCTTGGTGTGCTGGCCTGCCCCGTCGCCGCCCTCTAAAATGATGGTCTTGCCCATGGCTTCAAACAGCGGGTAGGCGGCCTTGAAATCCTCCTCCAGCCCGCCCGCCATGATGGCCAGGGTACCGGCCCGGGCGCCGGTGTCGCCGCCGGAAACCGGGGCGTCCAGCGGGCGCAGTCCCTTTTCACGCGCCTTTTTCGCGATGCCTTCCCAGAGCCTGGGGCTGGTGGTGGTCATGTCGATCACCAGGGCGCCCTTTGGCGCGCTGTCCAGGATGCCGCCCTCGTGCAGGTAGACCTGCTCCACATCCCTGGGGAACCCCACCATGGTAATCACGGCTTCCGCGCCCTGCACGCAGTCGCGGATGTTGTCAAACTGTTGCGCGCCCTCGCTGACCAGCGGTGCGGCCTTGGGCGCAGTACGGGTGTATACGCGCAGGCTGTGCCCCTGTTTCATCAGGTTGCGTGCCATGGAAATGCCCATGACGCCAATGCCGATAAATGCGATGGTCATGTCAGATGCCCTCCTGTCTGATAATCGTCTGGAAAGCCCGTTCAATCGCCGCCGGGGAAACGCTCAGGCCCCGGGGACGTCCATGCCCTGGTGCAGAGCGCTGCCCGGGTCAAACACGTCCCCGCCGCCTTCGCCCTCGTCCAGCTGGCCTGAGCGGTAGGCGGCCACCAGGGCCTCCAGGTCCTTGATCTCAAGGGCCATCTGCTGCCCGGCATCGGTTTGCGCGGTGGTCATCCGCTGGGGCAGGCGCTCCACCACCTGCAGGACGGGGCTGTCAAACAGCTCCTCCTCCAGGTCATCCCACGCCGGATGCTGGGCCAGGGCAAAGGAGTGGGAGTTGAAGATCAGCGTGTAGCCCCCGATGCCGGTGGTGGCCTGGTAGGCCTTGGAAATGCCCCCGTCAATCATGTACAGCCGCCCTCCGCCTTTGACCGGGGATTCGCCGCGGTTGAGCTTGACGGGCACATGGCCGTTGACGATGTGGCCGGTCTCCGGATCCAGCCCGAAGGCGGACAGGATCTTTTTGCAGGCGTCCTCGTGTTCCACATGGCTGTAATAGGGGTTCATGACCTCCTTGTGGGTGGCCTTGTCCTCAATCAGCGCGCGTTCGAAGGTGGCCATGCGGTCCTTGCCAAAGATGGGCGACAGCGGACCGCACCACAGATACCACAGAAAATCGCGCGCGGCCACCTGGGCTTCGCTGTCGTACTCAAGATACCAGGCCTCGCGGACCTTGTCCTGGATATAATCAAACAGCGCTGCGCCCGAGAGCGTCCTGCCGTCCACGGTGAATTGGGCGAATTCGCCCTCCGGCGTCATGGGAACGCAGCCGTGATACAGCAGCAGGCCGTTGCGCCTGAGGTAAAGCTTTCCGTGGCTGATGAAAAAGCGCATGTGGCGCTGCAGGCGCACGCCGTGGCGGAAGGAGGCGGTGAGCGCTCTCATCAGCTCCTCCTCGCCGGGGCTCAGCCGCAGGGGATCCCTGGGGTCGATGGTAGGGAAGCTGCTGTCCCTGAGGGGATACTCCCTGCCGTCGATCGTGACGGTGCCCTTCCCGTAGTCCACGCGGCTGAGCAGGTCCCGGCTGTCCATCCCGTACTCCGGACGCCGGCGCAGCAGCTGTCCCTCCAGCTTGAACTGGATGACCGCCATGGCCTTTTGCATGCGGGCGCCCAGGTCCGGGTCCACGGTATCATAGAGGTTGATGTTGAACTGGTCCTTGGGGCGGAACGCCAGGCAGGGATCGTCCGCGTAGACCTCGTTGGCGAAGACGGACAGGGGGCGCAGGTTGAGTCCGTAGCCATCCTCAAACAGGTCAAAGGTGTTGTAGGAAATGCCCTGGCGGATGACCCCGGCAATCAGCGCGGGGTTGCCTAGGGCCGCGCCCAGCCAGTGGATGTCGTGGTTGCCCCAGAGCAGGTCCACCTTCTGGAAGGCCATCAGCTCATCCATGATCAGGTCCGGGTGGGCGCCGCGGTCATAGATGTCACCGATGATGTACAATTGTGCCACGCACAGCCTGCGGATGGCGTCGCACAGGGAGTTGATGAAGGCGCCGGCGATGCTGGTGTCCAGGATGGCGCGCACCACACCGTAGTGATATTGCGCCCGGCTCTCGTCCTCATCCTTGTAGCTGAGCTCATTGATCGCGCCGCGGAAATCCTCGGGAATGACACGCTCTGCCATGGAGCGCGTGTACTTGGCGGACACGGCCTTGTACACCATGATCAGCCGTGTGATGGACAGATAGTACCATTCCTCGCTCAGCAAGCCCTCGCGCTGCATGTGGCGCAGCATGGCTTCCGGCTCATAGATCAGCTGTGCCAGCTCATCCCGGTCCTTTTTGGACAGCGCGCCGGAAAACAGCGTTTCGATCTTGTCGCGGATGGTGCCCGAGGCGCTTTTGAGCATGCGCAAAAAACCCTTGTGCTCGCCGTGCAGGTCGGAGAAGAAGTATTCCGTGCCCTTGGGCAGGCGCATCCAGGCTTTCAGCGATACGATGCGCGCGGCGGCCGCCTTTTGAGTGGGGTATTCCTTGGACAGTTGCCGTAAATAGCGCAGGCGCATGTCCTGCGCCACCGGATGGCCTGGCTGCATATAGCTCACCTCCAGACATAACAATAAGGCCCTTGATGGACAGTTAGATTGTAGCGTATCGGGGTAGAGGGGACAAGGCGTCCGGCAGTAAAATAACCCGCAGCATGACGCCGCCGGAATCAATGGAGGCTATTGAGGCTTTGGCACCGCCTGGTCGCTGAACAGCCTGGTCTGGGTCTCCTTGCCGGCGATGCCGTCGTCCTTGAGGCCGTTGGCCTGCTGGAAGGCCTTGACCGCGGCCTCGGTGCCCGAGCCGTAGTCACCATCGTTGGAGCCGGGGCGGAGGTAGCCCAGCTCAATCAGGCGCGCCTGCAGGTTAACCACATCCGCGCCTTTCGCGCCCTTTTTTAGGCTGGTGATGACCTCAGGCGGCGGGATCCTGGTGGGCGCGGGGGTGGCGGTGGGCGGCGGCACAGGGCTGGGTGTCGGGCTGGGCGAGGGCGTGGGGGAAGGCAGGCTCTCCAGCGCTTCGATCACCGTGGCGAAAGTGGGCTCCGGCGAGGCTGGGGGCTGGCTGAGGCTGATGGGCGCGCTGTCGCCGAAAAACAGGAAATACAGGGCCGCCAGCAGGATGATGACGGCCAGCGACAGCACAAGGATGCGCCGCTGGGCAGTGTTCATGGGTTGTCTTGGCTGCATGGGGTCCTCCATTGCCAGGGGCCGCGGCCCCGGCCGACAGGCGGTCAGGGTTGAACATCACCGGGGTTTCCCGGGGATATCGATCATCACATAAGAGGAGCTTCCGCAGCGGCGGGCTGATCCGCGCCTCTCCTCATACAACGCGTGCGCTACGCCATTTCCTGCCGGAGCAGCTCCTGCTGCGCGGCGATGGCCAGGGGCTCGATCAGGGGATCCAGGTCGCCGTCAAGGATGAGCTCGATCTGGTACAGCGTCAGCCCGATGCGGTGGTCGGTCACCCGGCCCTGTGGAAAGTTGTAGGTGCGGATGCGCTCGGAACGGTCTCCGGTGCCCACCTGGTTTTTGCGGTGGTCGGCGTAGGCGGCGTCCCGCTCCTCCCGGCTGCGCTCATACAGGCGCAGCTTGAGCAGCTTGAGCGCGGTCTCATGGTTTTTGATCTGGCTGCGCTCATTCTGACAGGCCACCACCAGCCCGGTGGGCAGGTGGGTGATGCGCACGGCCGAGTCGGTGGTGTTGACGTGCTGGCCGCCCTTGCCTGAGGAGCGGTAGACGTCCACGCGCAGATCGCCCGGGTTGATGTCCACCTGCACGTCCTCCAGGACCGGCAGCACGGCCACGGTGGCGGTCGAGGTGTGGATGCGGCCGGAGGCCTCGGTGGTGGGCACGCGCTGGATGCGATGCACGCCGGACTCGTACTTGAGGCGGCTGAAGGCGCCGCGCCCGGAGATGGTGAACACGGCCTCGCGCACGCCGCCGATGTCGCTTTCAGAGACGCTGACCAGGCTGGCCTCAAAGCCGGAACGCTCGGCATAGCGCATGTACATGCGCACCAGCAGCGCGCCGAACAGGGCGGCCTCCTCGCCGCCCGCGCCCGCGCGCACCTCCATGACCACGTCGCGCTGGTCGTCCTCGTCCCGGGGCAGCAGCATCAGCTGCAGGGCCTCCTCCTGCCGGGCGAGGGCCTCCTCCAGCTCTGAGAGCTCCTCCCGCGCCATCTCGTGCATTTCGGGGATGCCCAGCAGCTCCTTGGCGTCCGCCTCCTGCTGCTTCAGGTCGCGGTAGGCTTTCCAGGCGCTTACCTGGGGCTCAAGCTCGGCCATTTCCCGCATCAGCGACTGGAAAAGCGGCTGGTCGGCGATGGTCTCCGGCTGAGCCAGGGCGATCGCCGCTTCCTCGTAGCGGGCGACAATCCGTTCAAAATACTCCTTCATCGCTTATCATTGTACACTGTCCGGCAAGCCGGTTTCAAGCACGCGCGGCAAGCCGGACAGGTCCGGATGCACCCGCGGGGGCGCAAAATCACGCGGTACCAGCGCGCGGAGCGCGCCTGCCTGGCCATCACCCATTTCCAGCAGCAGGCGTCCGCCGGGGTTCAGGAAGCGGGCGGCGCGGTTCAGCACCCTGCGGTAAACGGCCAGGCCGTCCGGCCCGCCGTCCAGCGCCAGGGCGGGCTCATGGCGTACCTCAGCCTGCAAATGGGGCAATTCGCCCGTGGGGATGTAGGGCGGGTTGCAGACAATTATATCAAATCGCAGCCCTTCAAAGGGCGCGAACAAATCGCCCTGGCGCAGAATAATGTCCGCGCCCAGGCGCTGGGCGTTGTCCCGGGTCAGCCGGATGGCCTCCGGCGCGATGTCCCCGGCAAAGACCTCTGTATCCGGCCGGGCCAGCTTCAGGCTGATGCCCAGGCAGCCGCTGCCGCAGCACAGGTCCAGGACGCGGGCGCCCTTTCCGGCCAGGGCAAGGGCCCGCTGCGCCAGCGCCTCGCTGTCCTGCCGGGGGATCAGGACGCCCGGCGCGACCAGAAAGGCATGCCCCATAAAGCAGGTCCGGCCCAACAGGTATTGCAGCGGCTCGCGCGCGGCCCGGCGGGCAACCAGGTCAAAAAAACGCGCTTGGCCGGCTGCATCCAGCGGCCTGTCCTGCGCGGAAAGGACCTCAAGCTGGGCCAGGCCCATGACCTCGCCCAGCAGCGTGCGCGCGTCATGCCGGGCGTCGGGCACGCCGACCTGCGCCAGGCGCTGCGTGGCCTGACGCAGGGCTTCTCCAGCCCTCATGCGCCCTGGGGCGCTGCCTTGGGCAGGATGACATAGCCATCCGGCGTGGTTTCCCCCTCGGGCAGGCCGTTGAGCGCGGCTTCCAGCGCGGCGATGGACACCTCCAGCATTTCATCTGTGGGCGGGCGGGTGGTCAGCCGCTGCAGCTGCATGCCCGGCCAGCGCAGCGCGCGGGTGAGCGCGTTGTTGGCATGCGCCAGGCCCTTGAGCGCTTCATAGCCCAGGCCGGCGACAATGGGCAGCAGCAGCAGCCGCGACAGCACGCGCACCGGATAGTTGGCGGCCAGGTCAAAGCCGGTCAGGTTGAAGATGACCTGATCCACCACCGAGTAAAACAGGATGGACAGGATAAAGGTGAGCAGCAGGAAACTGGTGCCGCAGCGCGGGTGCAATGTGGTGAAGCGCTGGGCGTTCTCAGGCGTGAGGGGCAGCTGCGCCTCGTGCGCGTAGACCGCCTTGTGCTCGGCCCCGTGGTACTGGAAGGTGCGCCGCATGTCCGGCATCAGCCCGACCAGGTACAGATAGCTCATCAGGATCACAATGCGGATGACGCCGGACACCAGGTTGACCGCGATCAGCGACCAGCCGGCGTTGCGCATGGCGCGCGCGGGCAGGTTGGGCAGCAGCACAAACAGGGCTACGGACAGCACCAGGGCCAGCGCCATGGCCAGGCCCATCATGACCTTGTCCGCGCCCTTGCCCAGCTTATTGCTGAGCCATTCCTCAAACTTCGAGGGTTTTTCGCTCTCCAGCGCGCCGGTCATCCGGGCCGCGTCCTGCAGCACCTTCATGCCCAGCTTCATCATCAACACCATGTTGACCGAGCCGCGGACGAAGGGCCAGGTCAGCCAGGAGCCCTTTTTGAAGGGGGACACATAGGGCTCGCGCTTGATCAGGATATCGCCGTTCTCACGGCGCACAGCCACCGCGATGGCGTCAGGCGCCTTCATCATCACGCCGTCCAGCACGGCCTGGCCGCCGATGTCCGAGCGGCGGGCTTCAGCTTTTGTATCAATGGATGTCAGCAAAACAATACTCCTTTTAGTGTCAAATTGAACCACGAATGTCCGGATGGGCCGCCTGCCGCGTGCTGATCCGGCCTGATTCATCCGGCGTGGGCTTGGACCGCGCTTGCCTGCCTCCGCGGAGCGGCAGGCCGTCGGATCTCTGCCTGCCCGCAGGCACAGCGATCCATATACGGATTATACCCCCTTTGCAGCCTGGCGCAAAGGCGCCGGCGCGGGGAGGTTTTGCCGGGATGCCGCGGAAGAAAAAACGCCCCGTGTCAGGGCGCTCCTGTCTGGCAGCAAAAAATCCTGTCAGGCTTCCTCGGTCTGTTTTCCGTAGCGGCGCATGAAACGGTCGACGCGGCCGCCGGTATCCACCAGCTTTTGCTTGCCGGTGTAGAAAGGATGGCACTTGGAGCAGATGTCCACGCGCATGTCCTTGCGGATGGAGCCGGTCTCAAAGGTCTCGCCGCACACGCAGCGCACCGTGGCGGGGCCGTACTTGGGATGGATGTCTTTCTTCATCGAGATCACCTCTTGGCGCGTAATGCTCGGATTCATGGCGCGCAACCATGAGCCGCGAAAAACATGATAGCACGCGCGGTCAGGGAATGCAAGCACGGCGGGGACGATTTTGAGCGCAAGTCCTCCCCAAACCTTCACAGCTTCCCATCATGCATCCTTTTTGTCTTGCTGCGGGCAAAAGCAAGCTTCCGGCGATTCTTCAACGCCTTTGCGCTTTCATCATTTCAATTTGAACGCATGTGCAAAATATCACTCGGAAAACCTGATGCTTCCCAACAACTGATCAATGTCAGCCAGCAAGGCATCCAGTTGTCCCACAATCACAAACGCATATAACCGGCCTTTGTGCACACGCACAATATGCATAGTGGAAAGCATTTGAGCAAATTCCCCATCCGCCTTGGTGTTGACGCAGTTGATTTTGTAAAAAAGATAATTGCCGTAAGCAACTACATCAACAGATTGCACCTCATTGCCTGATGAGCGGAACCCATCAATAAAAGACTCTATTCCTTTTTCTGAAAGGCCGGAGTTTTTGGTAAAAAGCACGGACTCAGCAGTGCGGGGAGCATCCGTGATTGCCAGCGGGACATCAAAAGTTACTAAAAGAATGTTTGTTCCCGCCACCGTTTCAGATTGGAACAGCACGGTTTCGATGCCCTGCAATTCCGGCGCGGGAGCGGAAAACCAGCCTGCAGGCACTGTAAAGGTGATTTTTCCCGGCGCGTCCGTATAATCATGGGATGGTGATAAAACAGAACCGATCATGGCGGCATTGGCGCCCAAAACCAAGGAGTCGGCAATTCTATCAAGCGTTGATTTGTTTTCGGGGGTTACCTTCCCCGCATATGAAGTCAGCGTCAGGGTGATGGATTTCCCTTCCACAATGGTTATATACGCCAGAGCGGCGCGAGATTCCCCTTCAAGCGTTTGCTTGATTTCATGCACCAAAAAGGTACGCTGACCTGACAGATAATTGCTCTTTCGGCTGATCAAAGCCCCCTGTGTCTGGAAGACATGCATAATGCTGTCAGACAGCATATTTATTGAGGAATCGCTGAGTTCATTAAGGTTGCCAAGAGGAGAGTTCGCCATAGCCACGCTGACTTCAAAAGCGCCATCTTGGTCGAAGCCAACCAAGCTCAGCAAGTTCTCTGCCATATAATTAACGAATTGCTCCGTGGTGAGTCCGTACCTTAGCAAATAGGGATCATCTTTGATGCTATTCTTTGTAAATACGATCATGCCGGCAGGCATGGAAATGCACGTTCCGGCATCATCCAGGATGTATGGGTGCAAATCCTCCGAAAATGCCGGCGAAAAGCAGGAACACAGGTATATGAACGCCAGTGCGGAACAAAGAATCTTGCAGCTGTTTTTTCTCATGGTTGACCTCCGTTGTCCATTTCTGTTTTGGCTTTTCCGGGCATCAAACCTTCATGGTGAAGTGTGTCTGCCCTGCCTCGGAAGGCTCCTTCCCGATGATTCACGGTGTGCGATGCTTAGTCAGGCCGTAAGGTATACGGACTCGTTTATTTTCGGCAGTATAGGTTATTTTCATCAGGAAGTCAATGAAGAAGGCTTAGTTTGAACAAGCTACAGGGTCATGTGTAAACGGCATGAGGACAGCGGTGCATGGAGGCACCGACGGAGCTTGACCGCGTTTTTGTACGGCGCATCGCCAGAACACAGCAAGCATAAAACACTGAAAATTCAAATCTAAATTCAAATTCAAAACAGAACGTATAATTATTGATTTTTTGCCCAGTGTATAATTATTGATTTTTTGCCCAGCTTGTATTATCGTATGATAATAGTGGGAGTATATGGAATTTTAACAACAGCCATCCCCAGAGCCTTGGCGGGGGCCTGTGAAAACATGCCACCAGGCGTGAGACGAGCAGAAATACCGCCCGACATGATGTAGCCGCTGTACGCGGATAATGATATATAGCAGGAACCGCGCGCCTTTTCAAGCGCGCAGGCACGCGCTTGCCGGGCTGCTTGCTCGGTTTGGCGGAAAAACATCCCCGGCACAGCCGGTGAAAGGAAGTATCATGAGTTTGATCATTCTGCTGATCCTTTTTGCGGCCATCCTGGCGTTGTGTTTCGCGGCGTTCAACTACTTCAGCATGAAACGCCTGAGCGAGGGCAGTGAGCAGATGCAAGAGATTGCCGCGGCTATCCGCGTAGGCGCCAATGCCTTCATCAATTATGAATACAAGATACTCTACCTGACCGTGGTGGTGGTGTCAGCCGTGCTGGCTGTGCTGACCACCTGGCATGCCGCGGTAGCGCTCGTCATCGGTTCCATTATGTCCGGCTTGGCCGGGCTGATCGGCATGAAGTCGGCCACATACTCCAATGTGCGCGTCACCAACCGCGCGCTGGAAAGCCGCAACATCGGAGAGACCGTCAAGGTGGCCTTCCGGGGCAGCTCGGTCATGGGCCTGTCCGTGGGCGGCTTTGCGTTGCTGGGCCTGTTCATTGTCTACTATGTCTTCGGCATCCGCATGGGCCAGGCGGCTGAGACCGAGGCATCCTACATCAACCTGCTGGGCCTGGCCATCAACCCCTTTACGATGACGCTGTCCGGCTACGCGCTGGGCTGCTCAATGGTGGCCATGTTCAACCGTGTGGGCGGCGGCATCTACACCAAGGCGGCTGATATGGGCGCCGACCTCGTCGGCAAGACCGAGGCCCACATTCCCGAGGACGACCCGCGCAACCCCGCCACCATCGCCGACAACGTAGGCGACAACGTGGGCGATGTCGCCGGGCTGGGCTCTGACCTGCTGGAAAGCTATGTGGGCGCCATCGCCTCGGGCATCATTCTTGCCTACCACATGTTCTCAAAATCCGTGGCTGAGGGCACCGGCATGACGGCCGAGCTGCTCAACCGCCTGGTCACTTTCCCGATGATTTTTGTGGCTATCGGCCTGATCGCCTGTGTGGCGGGCATCGCCTCTCTGCTGTTGCGTCCCAGGCTGTCCGATGACCCGCACAAGGACCTCAACGCCTCTACCTATGTGGCCGCCGGCGTCACTATCCTGGCCGGCTTTGTGGTCTCCTGGGCGATGTTTGGCGGCCAGGACGCCGCCCTGCTGCGCGCCACGCTGGGCTTTGGCGCTGGCTTTGTCTCCCCCTGGATCGCCTCCACCATCGGCGTGGTGTCGGGTGTGCTGATCGGCATGGTGGCCGAGTTTTACACCTCCGCGGAGTTTGAGCCAACCCGCCGCCTGGCACAGGCCTCCCTTGAAGGCCCGGCGCTGACCATCACCCAGGGGCTGGCGCTGGGCATGAAGTCCACCATGGCGCCCTGCATCATCCTGGGAATGGGCATCATCTTCTCTTACTACGCGGCGGGCATGTACGGCGTGGCCATGGCGGCCATGGGCATGCTGTCCTTTGTGTCGGCCACCGTGACGGTGGACTCCTACGGCCCCATCGCCGACAACGCCGGCGGCATCGCGGAGATGACCGGTCTGGACCCCGAAGTGCGCCGCATCACCGATACGCTGGACTCCGTGGGCAACACCACCGCGGCCATCGGCAAGGGCTTCGCGATCGGCTCGGGCGCCCTGGCGGCCCTGGCGCTGATGATCTCCTACCTGTATTCCTTCAACGATTTCAACACCCCGCTGATCCTCAACATCATCCAGCCCATGACGCTGGCCGGCGCGGTGATTGGCGGCGCGTTGCCCTTCCTGTTCTCGGGCATTCTCATTGAGGCCGTAGCCAAGGCCGCGCGCAAGATGGTGGACGAGGTGCGCCGTCAGTTCCGGGAGATCCCCGGCCTGCTCTCCGGTGAGGCCAAGCCCGATTACAAGACATGCATTGAGATCTCCTCCAAGGGCGCCATAGGCGAGATGAAGATGCCCTCCCTGCTGGCCATCCCGGTGCCGGTAGCCTGCGGCTTTCTGCTGGGCCCGCACTTTGTGGGCGGCCTGATCATCGGCTCCACCATCTGCGCCATCATGATCGCCATCTTCGCCGGCAACGCCGGGGGCGCCTGGGACAATGGCAAGAAATATATCGAGACCGGCGCCATTGAGGGCCATGACAGGCACTCCGCCGCCCATGACGCCGCCATCATCGGCGACACCGTGGGCGACCCGCTCAAGGATACCGTGGGCCCCTGCCTGGACATCTTCATCAAGATGATGGCCACTGTTTCCCTGGTGACCGTGGCGGTCTTTGCCAACAACAACCTGCTCGCCTGGCTGGGGATCACCCTGTAAGACAAAAAGGGCTGCAGGCAAAAAATTATCCATTACTTGACTGTCGCGTCAATGCGGCAGTTTTTGATTGCTCGCTCTGCCCATAATAAGTTGCAAGGTTGGATGCATGAAATACTTTACGCCGGCAGTGCCGCAAAGCGCGCAGGTGATGATCGTAACCACACTGCCTGCCGTTCAAATCACTTCAAAGAACTTCGTTGATACCAAGTCGGATTGATATTATCATAATACCTGCGCGTGATGATTTATGGTATGATACAAAAATAAAAAAGAACCCGGCGAAGGGTTCTTCATCCGCACACTGCGGAGTCCCGAAGGACGGTTTGGATAAATCTTTATTTGAACTTGTGATGTTGTCTTAGAGGGTACTAAGACAACTGCAACATAACACATACAGGAGGGCTTGTCAATGTCCAGGCGTGAATATGGCGATTATTATCTGGGGCTTGATATCGGAACGGAATCTGTGGGATGGGCTGTAACGAACCCGGATTATCAGCTGATGAAATTCGGGAAGAAAACCATGTGGGGCGTACGGCTGTTTCCGGAAGCGCAAACGGCAGCGGAGAGACGCCTGTTCCGGGTCTCGCGCAGACGGCTGGAAAGGCGCGCGCAACGGCTGGCGCTGCTGCAGGAGCTGTTTGCCGAAGAAATCAAGAAGGTTGACCCGGGCTTCTTTATGCGCCTCCAGGAGGGCGCGCTGCATGAGGAGGACAAGACAGTCCCGCAGCCCAACAACCTGTTTTGTGATGCGGTCCTGACAGACAAAAAGTATCACTGCCTGTACCCGACGATCTACCACCTGAGGCGTTCGCTGATCTCGTCGGATTCCCCGCATGACATCCGCCTGGTGTACCTTGCAATCCATCATATCATCAAATACAGGGGCCACTTTCTGTTCGGCGGGAAGCTTGATGAGGTGCCCGCCCTGGACGCGATCCTGAGCGAAATATCGGACGAGGCTGTGGACTGCTTCGGCTTTAGCCTGCCCTGCGGTTCCATGGCTTCGTTTGCAGAGGTGCTGACCGACAGGTCGCTGCGGATGGGCGTCAAGCAAAAGAAGCTGTATGAGCTGCTGGAAGCGGATTCCCCGCGCGCCAGGGCCTTTATCCGCGCCATGACCGGCGGGAAAGTCAACCTCTCGGACCTGTTTGATGTGCCGGAAGCGGTCGAGCAGGAAAAGATCAAGATCGCGTTCGGCACGGATGAGTATGAGGCCCTGCAGCCGGAGCTGGAGGAGCTGCTTGGGGAACAGTTCTACTATCTTGACAAAATCAGGGCGATTCACGACTGGGCGGCCCTGGAAAGCATCGTTGGCGGAGGAAGGACCCTGTCTGACGCGAAGGTCGCAGCCTATGAGGAACACCGCAGGGACCTGAAGCTGTTAAAACGCGTGGTGAAGCGTTATCTGCCGGCGGAGTACGGGCGTGTCTTCCACCGAGCCGATGAGAAGAATAATTACACATCATATATCGGGATGACCAGGAAAAAAGGAAGAAAAATCCCCGTGACAGCCAGGTGCAGCCAGGCCGATTTCCACAAGTTTGTGGCTGGCCTGCTCAAGGGCGTTCCCGAGGATGACCCGGACATCATTGAGTTGCAGGAGCGCTTGGCCACCGGCCAGCTGATGCCCAGGGCGGTGACCAAGGCCAACAGCATCATCCCCAACCAGCTTCACTATATTGAACTCAAGGCCATCCTGCAAAAGGCGGGGAATTACCATCCCTTCCTCAACCAAAAGGACGGGGAGGGCCTGACGGTGACCGACAAGATCCTCCAGATCCTGACTTTCAGGATCCCATATTATGTGGGGCCGCTGAACAACCGGGACCCCAGGGCCGAGAACACCTGGGTCGTTCGGCGCACACAGGAAAGAATCCTGCCCTGGAATTTTGACCGCGTGGTGGATAAAGAGGCCAGCGCCGCTGAGTTCATCACCAGGATGACATCCTGCTGCACCTACTTGAGGGACCAGAAAGTACTGCCCAGGCACTCGGTGCTCTACAGCCGCTTTACCGTGCTCAACGAACTGAACAACCTGAAGCTGGATGGCGACCCGATACCTGTCGCGCTCAAGCAGGACATCTACACGCAGCTGTTTTTACAGCGGCGCAGGGTGACCCGCAAAAGCCTGGTAGATTTTCTCAACAGCAAGGGCCTGGCGGTTGACAGGGACAGCGTCTCCGGCATTGACCAGGATTTTCACAGCAGCATGGCCTCCCTTCTTGACATGCAAAAAATGCTGGGAGCGCACTATACAGAAGAGACCGCGGAAGAGATCATCCGCCTGAGTACCATCTTCGGGGAAGACAGAAATATGCTGCACGCCAGGCTTGCCAATGTCTTCGGGAAAGTGCTGCCTGCGGAAACGCTCAGGCGCGCGTCAACCCTCCGCTTCCGGGGATGGGGAAACCTGTCCGCCGCGTTTTTGACGGGCATCAAATCGCCTGACAGCCAGACAGGAGAGCTGCTGAGCATCATGGACCTGTTGTGGCATACCAACAACAACCTGATGCAGCTTCTGAGCCGGGATTACGGCTTTGCCGGGCAGGTTGCCCAGCACAACAGGCTGCTGGAGGAGGGGGAGGGCTTCTCCTACCGGATGGTTGAGGACCTGTATGTGTCCCCCGCGGTACGCCGGGCCATCTGGCAGGCCCTGCTGGTGACCCGGGAGATCAGAAAAATCATGGGGCATGACCCCATGCGCCTGTTTATTGAGGTTGCCCGCGGTGAAGAAAAGAAGGAGCGCAAGGAATCGCGCAAAAAACGACTGGGCGAGCTTTACAAGGCCTGTGGCGAGGAGGCCGCGCACCTGGCCGCCTCGCTGGAAGCCCGCGATGAGCGGGAGTTGCGGCGCGACCGGCTCTACCTCTACTACACGCAGATGGGCCGGTGCATGTATTCCGGGGAGCCGGTTGATGTGGATCGCTTGTTTGATGAGCAGGTATACGATATCGACCATATTTTCCCGCAGTCCAAGGTCAAGGATGACAGCCTCAGCAACAGGGTGCTGGTGCGCCGGGCGGAGAACATGAAAAAAGGCGATGCCTACCCCATCAGCCAAAGTGTCCGGCAGTCCCAGGCGCCCTTCTGGCGGATGCTGCTGCAAAAGGGGCTGATCAGCAAGCAAAAGTATGAGCGCCTGGCCCGTTCCACGCCGCTGCAGCCTGATGAGTTGCTTGGCTTTATCGCCCGGCAGCTGGTGGAGACCCGGCAGAGCACCAAGGCGGCCGCGGAGATCCTGGGCAGGCTGATGCCGCGGACGGACATCGTGTATGTGAAGGCTGGCCTGGTGTCAGATTTCCGCAAGAAGACGGACCTGCTGAAGTGCCGCGAGGTCAACGACCTGCACCACGCAGGGGACGCTTACCTCAACGTGGTGGTCGGCAATGTCTACCACACCAAGTTCACGCAGGACCCGAGAAAGTTCTTTGCCCAGCCGGAGCCGGACCGCCACTACAATCTGAGGACGCTGTTTGACTATGATGTCCGACGCGGCGGCGTAACCGCCTGGAGGGCCGGTGAGGGCGGCAGTATCCGCCGCGTGAAGGACATGATGCGCCGGTACAACGCCCTGGTCACCTGGATGCCTTTTGAGCAGGGCGGGCAGCTGTTTGATACCCAGCTGGTGCGCAAGGGCGCGTGGCAGCTGCCCCAAAGCATGGCCAGGGAGTGCTTCCGCGATAGCGCAAAGTACGGGGGTTACAACAAGGTCAAAGGCAGCTACTTTATGCTGGTGGAGCATGACGAGGGCAAAAAGGACCGCGCGCGCAGCCTGATCGACATGCCTTTGCACCTTGCCGGCGCCGTGCGGGATGAGGAAGCCCTGCAAGCAATGCTTGAAGGCGAAAAAGGCCTGAAGAACCCTGTGGTGATCCTTCCCAAAATCAGGATGAATGCCCTGTTTGACATCGACGGCTTCAGGATGCGCATCACCGGGCGGACCGGCAACAACGTCGTTTACGCGCCTGCCATGCAGCTGGTTGTGGGTTATCCCCGGGAAAAATACATCAGGGACGTTTTGAAGTTCGCACAGCGCTCCGCGGAGTACAGGCGCGAGAACCGGCAAAAGGACCTGCAGGCGGAGGCGAGCGACGGGATCGACCGGGACAGGAACCTGGCTCTGTACGATATTTTCCTCATGAAGCTCAGGGACACCGTGTACAAGGTCAGACTGGGCGCCCAGGCGGACAACCTGGAACGCGCGCGGGACCGGTTCATGGCCCTGGACGCCGGGGCGCAGTGCGATGTGCTCAAGGAGATCCTCAACATCTTCGCCTGCAACCGCAGCACCGCGGATTTGAAGGCGCTGGGGCTGGGCGGGCAACTGGGCATTGTGAGCACATCCCGGACGCTGAGCCGGTACGGCCGCGCCTGGCTGGTGCACCAGTCGGTCACCGGCCTGTTCGAGCAGCAGGCCGACCTGCTGGCATGAGCTGGCGAACTCTGGTCATTTCCAGCCGGGCCAAGCTGGATCTGTCCATGAACTATCTGGAGGTGCGCGGCGCGCAAACGCGCCGGGTTCACCTGTCTGAAATTGGTATATTGATTGTGGAATCTACCGCGGTGTCCCTGACAGCGGCCTTGCTGTGTGAACTGGTGCAGCGCAAGATCAGGGTGATTTTCTGTGACCAGAAGCGAAATCCCCTCTCAGAGTTGACGCCCCTTTACGGCAGCCATGACACCAGCGCCAAGATACGCCAGCAAATCACCTGGGACAGGAACACCAAGAATCTGGTGTGGGCGCAGATCATCGCGGAAAAAATCCGCCGGCAGCAGGCTTTGCTCTATCGTATTGGCGCATATGAACGCGCACGGATGCTAGGGCAATATATCCGGGAGATGGAGCCGGAAGATCTGTCCAACCGGGAGGGTCACGCGGCCAAGGTATATTTTGGCGGATTGTTCGGGCTGGAGTTTACCCGTACAGATGAATGCGCTGTCAATGCTGCGCTGAATTACGGATACTCCATCCTTCTGTCCGCGTTCAACCGTGAAATCAGCGCGGCGGGCTATATTACACAGCTGGGCATCTTCCATGACAACATGTTCAATCAGTACAACCTGGGAAGCGACCTGATGGAACCCTTCCGCCCGCTGGTGGACCGTGTGGTGTATGAAGCCCTTCCCTTTGAGTTTGACCAGGCCATGCGCATGAAGCTGGTGGATGTGCTTAACACTAAGGTTAAGATTGACGGCTACAACCATTATGTCCTCAACGCCATCCGGATCAATGTCAGGAGTGTATTGAATGCCATGAACCAAAAAAACACGGACGAGCTGAGGTTTTACTGTGAGGATGATGAGCTGATGCCTGTGAGCGCGTTGGGAAACAAGTTGCTTTCCCGGACAGACGATACCATATGAGTTACCGCTATATGAGAATGCTCTTGTTTTTTGATCTGCCGGTGGTGGAGCCGGCAGACCGGCGCGAATACGCGCGCTTCCGGAAACATCTGATAAAAAGCGGATTTATCATGCTGCAGGAGTCTGTGTACGCGAAGCTTCTGCTCAATTCTACCGCTGCTGGCATCATTGCCGAGAATGTACGGCGCAACAAACCGCCCAAGGGTTTGATACAGATCTTGACCATCACAGAAAAGCAATATGCGAAAATGGAATATATCCTGGGCGAGTTTCATACGGAAATCATCGATACTGATGACAGGCTGGTGATTTTGTGATACGGCTTGCGCACCCTGACTGGCATTTTGTCATTTCTTTTCATGAGCATCAGACCCCTGTGCTGGTGCTGGAGAATCCTGTGGAGTATCGCAGGCTGGTTGCAGGCCTGCTGCGGCAGACAAAAGGGCAGCCCGGCAGGTTTGTGCTGTCGCGGGATTGGACGGTGCTGCCTCTGGAGCAGAACATGGTGATGGTCAGCGATGTGTTCTCTCTGGGGTTCACTGACCGGAAGCTGTTAAACGGGCTGGCGAAGCATGCCCAGGCGATCTCCTGCCAGGGAAAGCTGTGCGAGGTCACGGCCGGGGCGCAGGCTGCCGTTCTGGAGTGGATGGCCTGCCTTGAAACGGAGCTGCCGGTGCCCATCGCCTATGATGACGAACCGGATGTGGCCGCGCTGCTGAAAGCGGTGGGCCTGCGCTTTGATGAGCCTGACTGCGGCACGCCGGAAGCCCTGGACCGCTACATTCAGGTGATGACCGCGATGACCGGAACCAGGGTCTTTGCCTTTGTCAACCTGATGTCGGCCTTCTCCGCGGAGGAAATGGACGCCCTTGCCAAGGCGGCTGATTACCGGAAGGTGCATCTGCTGCTGATTGAACCCCTTGTATCCGCCCGGCCGCAGCTTTCCTGGGAGCGGCGCTATGTGGTTGACAAAGACCTGTGCGAGCTTTATCCTGAGGAGGACAACAGAGCGTATTGAGTCCCTCGGCAAAGCGTATGTGATGGCGTGAAAATCATTCTCCTCCTTAAGCTAACAGGGTTTTAATTAGAGGTTTGGGGTTTGAGAGTGATGTTGTTTTAGAGGGTACTCAAACCAAACAATACATGCTCGCCGACAAACTTGAGTTTGAGAGTGATGTTGTTTTAGAGGGTACTCAAACCTTTATCTACATGGTAGGACAAGGTGGTATGTTTGAGAGTGATGTTGTTTTAGAGGGTACTCAAACTTAGCCGACAAGCTTTGCACTATCCAGTTTGTTTGAGAGTGATGTTGTTTTAGAGGGTACTCAAACCGTTGCTTAAAGAAGCGGTTAGAAAACTTGTTTGAGAGTGATGTTGTTTTAGAGGGTACTCAAACAGTAATCCGAGCTGATGTCATTGAATATGAGTTTGAGAGTGATGTTGTTTTAGAGGGTACTCAAACAAAGCGCTTTTAGTATAGGCATAGTATCTTGTTTGAGAGTGATGTTGTTTTAGAGGGTACTCAAACGAGGAGGCGCGGGATGAATAGGCAAGAGGCGTTTGAGAGTGATGTTGTTTTAGAGGGTACTCAAACACGCGCTCAAAACAAAATGTCAAACGATGGGTTTGAGAGTGATGTTGTTTTAGAGGGTACTCAAACTTTAATGTGTGGGCGGATACGGGATGGATAGTTTGAGAGTGATGTTGTTTTAGAGGGTACTCAAACAAATAGGGCTGTGCCACCCTGCCGCTTGAGTTTGAGAGTGATGTTGTTTTAGAGGGTACTCAAACGGCGCCGGATGACAACCGGGTTGTCCTGCCGTTTGAGAGTGATGTTGTTTTAGAGGGTACTCAAACGAGTGGCTCATCAAGCAGGCGCAGGAAAGGGTTTGAGAGTGATGTTGTTTTAGAGGGTACTCAAACTCTTCAGTGAGCGCAGACTTGACCGCTTCGTTTGAGAGTGATGTTGTTTTAGAGGGTACTCAAACTTCAGTGATACTTTCTTTTGTGGTGTACAGGTTTGAGAGTGATGTTGTTTTAGAGGGTACTCAAACTCAGCTTTGCTCATCCTCCTCTCAGTGTGGGTTTGAGAGTGATGTTGTTTTAGAGGGTACTCAAACGGGCAGGGCGGATCCTCCTCGCAAAGCTGAGCTTTGCTCATCCTCCTCTCAGTGTGGGTTTGAGAGTGATGTTGTTTTAGAGGGTACTCAAACACCACAAGCTCAAGGGCTTGACAGTCACAGGTTTGAGAGTGATGTTGTTTTAGAGGGTACTCAAACGCTTGTGAGGCAGGGCTTCCAGCTGCGCCAGTTTGAGAGTGATGTTGTTTTAGAGGGTACTCAAACGGAGGATTATAGTACAAGACTACAGGCATAGTTTGAGAGTGATGTTGTTTTAGAGGGTACTCAAACAAAGCGAAAAAAGTGAATTGATAGACGGAGGGTTTGAGAGTGATGTTGTTTTAGAGGGTACTCAAACTAAGCATATTGTGCAACGGTTTAGAATGCCGTTTGAGAGTGATGTTGTTTTAGAGGGTACTCAAACCTTTACCCGGCTTGCTAAGCCCATGAACAAGTTTGAGAGTGATGTTGTTTTAGAGGGTACTCAAACCATCCTCCAGCAGCCCGGGATCGTACCCGCGTTTGAGAGTGATGTTGTTTTAGAGGGTACTCAAACTATTTGACATGCTGCCAACCTGTAGCAGTTGTTTGAGAGTGATGTTGTTTTAGAGGGTACTCAAACCAGAGCAAGCGCTTTACAGCGCACTGATGGGTTTGAGAGTGATGTTGTTTTAGAGGGTACTCAAACAGCCAGGCCGGCAATTTTAGGAGCTTGTCCGTTTGAGAGTGATGTTGTTTTAGAGGGTACTCAAACTAAGCATATTGTGCAACGGTTTAGAATGCCGTTTGAGAGTGATGTTGTTTTAGAGGGTACTCAAACCTTTACCCGGCTTGCTAAGC
>Ga0209723_1000742_pt1 | contig 57733 bp, 46 predicted proteins | sample BiotimSIPDNA_2_FD_185750 | JGI IMG/M metagenome (GOLD analysis project Ga0209723, IMG submission 185750) | Anaerobic biogas reactor microbial communites from Washington, USA - Biogas_R2 time_0 SIP DNA (SPAdes) (version 2) | ecosystem: Engineered > Bioreactor > Anaerobic > Unclassified | place... | reverse complement strand
AATTACTTAAAAATATTCGTAAACTTATTTGCCCTAATGATCATAATGAAGATTTTATTTCTTACAAATTGGTAGCGTAGTGCTTTCTATGATTTTTGTGTTTTTACACAATAAAAAAGACTTGACCTATTTATATCGCCTTATGTCCATCTGAGCTATGGGATGGATATTATGACAAAAGTGTTTCCACGTATGCATGGGGCACTAATACAGCAAATACGGGTACTAATATTAATATGGGGGTGACTGACCCCGATTTTGGAAGTTTAGGTCAAGATCAGAATTCTGAAATAATGAATATTTGTATGGATATGGTTAAAAAGGGGAATAGATATGTAGTTAATAATACAAACTATATCCCAGAGAAAAGTGTTGTTTTTTATAATCCAAATAGTCAAAAAATTCAAACTTCTTATTCATCTTGGTTTGATGATGGGAATGAAATTTTAACCGGATTAGTCATATTTTATGATCACAGAAATAATATAGGTACTGTACTACATGAATATGGCCATTGTATACAAAATATGGTTGCACCTATACCACCATACTCGGAAAATACCGGACAGCATAACATTGGAGTAAGATACACCACTAAACTTGCTTTTTCAGAGGGGTGGGCACAATTTTTTGCAGCAGCAGTTACAAATAATTCTGCAATTAGGGGTGCTTTTGATCTGAATGCTAACGATCCTTATAATCTTACAACGTATAATTTCCATAGGTATACCCCAGCAACACAATTTGATGGAAATTTCGATGAAATTATGGTTGCAGCTTTGTTATGGGAAATGCACACTACGAATAACTTTGGAAATATTTTGAATTCATTAACAGCCTCAGCACCAAATCTCTTTCATACGCCTTATAATATTTTTGAGTTTATTCGAAATTTCAAAAATTTTAGCAATCCAGCAAATGGAACAGGATATTGGCAAAGGGCAGAAGAATTAAATATTGGTTCTGGAATATATTATGTTGATCAGGATTTATTTAACAATATTCCAGATATAATTCAAAATGTAATTAATGCAGCTCCAAACAATTCAATTATTTATGTTAGATCTGGCAATTATTTAGAAAATATTACTATAAATAATAATTCCGACATCGCATTATTTGGTGAATCAACTGCCTATACAAAAATAAGTGCAAACAACTCTAATGAAAATGTTATTACATTAAATAATTCAGGAACAAATTATAGTTTAGTAAATGGTTTTACAATTGAAGATGGTGAAATTGGAATAAGTATTAACCCTGACTGTAAGACTTATGTTAGTAATAATATTATTCAATATTGTCAAAAAGGAATTTCGACTAAATCTGATATTGTTGTTAAAAATAATGTAATTAGAGCAACTATGGAGGGTTTTGTTGTACCTGACTTAAGTACAAATCCTGAAATTAGAATCTATAATAATAATTTTGACCTTAATTACACAAGTAGTCTTAATTTTGCAGATAATGCAAATGGTTTTGTACGAAATAACATTATTACACAGAGTGCAACTGGTATTTCTGCTTCATCTTCCTCATTTGCAAGTTCAGTTACTTTCGAATATAATGGGTATTCAAATAATACAAATAATTTTAATAATATAAGTGCAGGTGCAGGTAATATTACAAGTGATCCTAATTTTGGGATGTTCTATATACTTCAAAATGCTAATTATTATGATTCGGGTTTTAATCCGGCTTCACCTCTGAATGCAAATTTAGAATTTATTGACAGGAATATTGATGATATTAATGCTTCACCAAATATGCTTGGAATATATGGTGGACCTGAAAGCTTTGATCAAGGAAGTATGAATCTCCCCTCAAATATTACCGGTATCGAAGATGGCATTTATTTATCATTACCCGTAACAAATGAATTTAACGCTAATCAATTTTATAGTAGTTCCTATTTCAATTATTTATTTCAAGATGTAGAACCACTTGGTGACCAGATTACTTCCTGGGGAAATACACAGATAAAAGCTTCTTATGGATGCGGTGAAATTACTGTTATGGATAGTCCGGGCAGTTCCATTTTAATATCAACATTACCTAATGGTTACTTATGGGAAAGAAATGAAAACGGATATGTTAAAGCACAAATTTACAAGACCGGTGTTGATAATGATAGTGTTACACATACCGCTTCTCTACCTATTTTTATTAAAAATGTACCTTTGCCAATTACTTCGGGCACATTAACTTCAAATACAATTTGGTGTGAAGATTTTACACTTACCGATAATATAACGGTACCATCAGGAATTACCTTAAAAATAAATCCCGGTGCAACTATTAAATTTGCTGCTAATGCCTCGTTGATTGTTAATGGGAAATTAGAAGTTTTGGGTTGTACATTTATATCTCAATCAGGTACAACTGCCAACAGTTGGGGCAGCATTGAGTTGAACGGAGCGGGCGCAAGCGGTTCAATAATTGATAATTGCAATATTTTGTACGGCAACGGCGTAAGGGTAATAAACGTGCCAAGTTTCACTATTTCGAACAATAATTTATTAGATAATTATATTTCACTTTATATTTACGGCTCTACCGGGGGGATTTCGGGCAACACTTTAAGCAGCAACAGCATTGGTCATTCAATACAGCTTTCGTATTCCAACGTGGACTGCAACAATAACAAGATTACAAAAACAGGGTTAGGTGTAAACCGTGGACACGGGATTGAGCATAATCAGGGTTCTTCGGGCAAAGTATGGAGAAACGACATTAGTTATTGCGACTGGGGAATAGCTGCTATATGGGGTTCTTCGCCAACATCGCGCAAACCGAATACAAGCATATTGCGAAACAACAGAATACGCAATTGTAACAGCGGTTTAATGGTTTACAGGTTAAGCTATCCGAATTTCGGGATACCTTCCACTCCTATTTACTGGGGAAACAGTATTTATAATAATACAAATAATGCTGTTGTAGCATTCAATTACCCGACCTACGCAAGCAGTTTAACAGCTTCTAACTGCTGGTGGGGTGCCGCTCAGCCGAATACTGCAAAGTTCTCAGTCGGCTCAAAAGGTTCTTTTTATTATGATTTCAACCTAACAAGCGATCCTTGGGCAGGATTTCAAAAAGTATCGCCTGAAAACAATATAGAGACAGAAACTGAGAATTTAAGCGTGTCAAATTCAGTTCAAAGTAATGCAAATACTGATGAAGATATTCTTTATCAGTGCGTTGAATTAAGGGAACAAAACAAATTTACAGAAGCGATGAATTTATGTTTATCGTACTTGGAAAAACAACCGGAAGACCAAGCCGGGTATGTTGAATTATATAATTGCTACAGCGAAGAAACCGCTGAAAGTATAATCAGCTATTTCAGCGCTCTGCCAAAAGAAGCCTCTTCCGACTTGAAACTGCTTTTATCATATCTATACCTGAAACAGGGCGCTGCAGAAAAGGCAAAACAAGTAAACGAAGCAATAGTTGCAACCGATGAAAACAGCGATTTATCGGTAAAAGCAAACCTGAATAACTTTTACATTGCGTTATATACCGAAAACGACCCGGATGAAGCGGTAGATATTTTGTTGGGAATGGTAGATAATACAAAATTAGCAAAAGCATCCGAATCGAGCGTTGGAGAAATGAGCGACGCTGAATATTCACTAATTCAATATTCAAAGATATACGACAAACAAATACCTGATTTGGAAAGACTAAAACAGGGCATTAAAACTTTGGCGGAAGGAAAACCGGATAAGTTTGAACTTGCTCAAAACTTCCCTAACCCTTTTAATCCTTCAACAATGATCAGTTTTCAATTACCAATAAACGGTTATGTAACTTTGAAAATATATGATTTATTGGGTCAGGAAATTGCAACGCTGGTTAATGAACAAAAATCAGCCGGCAAATACGAAGTTAAGTTCGACGCTTCTGATCTTGCCTCCGGCGTTTATATTTACAGGATTCAAGCAGGTGAGTTTAATGCTTCAAAGAAGTTGATACTGCTGAAATAATTTTGAATTTTGCCTGTCCCGATTTATCGGGAAATGTTTAATTTTGAATGATTGTTTGCCCGGCAACTGTCGGGCTTTTTGGTTTAAAACAGATTAAAATATTTAATGGCAAAACCCTAAATAATTTTTATTTTAAACATCAGAAATAATTCTTTAATATATTCAATAATACAGGCGGAGTAGTTTATGAAAAAAATATTTTTGGTGGTTTTTGCATTTTTTAACTTTGTTCTTGCCCAAAACACGGGAACAATTAAAGGAATTGTAAAAGATAGTAATAGCGGTACCCCTCTTTTCGGTGCAAACATTTTTCTGGAAAAAACCAGCTATGGTCAAACAACTGATATTAATGGAAATTTTGAATTTAAAAATGTTCCAGAAGGAAATTATGTTCTGCAAGTCCGTTATATTGGATACGCGGAATATAAAGACTCGATAATTGTAACTAAAAATAAAACAATAACTTTGTCAGTAGAACTGAATGCTGAGGTTATTGAGGGCGAAAGTATTATAATAACAGGTCAAGCACTGGGTCAAAAGCAGGCAATAAATCAGCAATTTATGGCTGATCAAAACGCTGCCTCAGCACTTAGTAGATTGCCGGGTGTATCATTAATGCAGGGGGAGAATGTTGACAGACTAAAAAAACCTGATTGGAACACTGAAGAATATGGCAGCATTTTGGAAAATGATTTTAAATCTGTTTTAATGAGTCCGCTTTCAACTTTTTCGTTAGATGTGGATAACGCTTCTTATTCAAATGTCCGCAGGTTTATTATGGATAACCGGCTTCCATATAAAGATGCAATCCGGACAGAGGAAATGATAAATTACTTCGATTACGATTATGAAGAACCGGATGGTGATCATCCGCTAAAGGCAAATATTGAATATGCCGATTGTCCCTGGAACAAAGACACAAAACTGATTCATATTGGAATTAAAGCAAAAGTACTTGAAAAACAGAATGAGATTCCGCAAAATCTTGTATTCCTGATCGACGTTTCGGGCTCAATGAGCGACGATAATAAATTGCCATTACTTAAAAAATCTTTCAAACTTTTAGTTGAGCAGCTTGATGAAAAAGATAAAATATCAATTGTAGTTTATGCGGGCAATGCAGGTTTGGTTTTACCATCAACTCCCGGAAATGAAAAAAGCAAAATACTTGAAGTTTTAGAAAGACTGGAATCAGGTGGAAGCACAGCAGGCGGAGCAGGTATTCAGCTTGCATATAAAGTGGCAGCAGAGAATTTTATAAAGGAAGGAAACAACCGGGTAATTCTTGCAACTGACGGCGATTTTAACGTTGGTATTTCCAGCACATCGGAATTAGTTGATTTTGTTGGCAAGAAAAAAGATGAAGGAATTTTTATTACCGTGCTCGGTTTTGGAATGGGAAATTATAAAGATGACAGACTTCAGGAAATTGCCGACAGAGGAAACGGAAATCATGCTTACATCGATAATATTCTGGAAGCAAAGAAGGTTTTGGTAAACGAAATAAATTCCACGCTTTTCACTATTGCGAAGGATGTAAAATTACAGATTGAATTTAATCCGGCAAAGATAAAAGAATACAGACTTATAGGTTACGAAAACAGGTTACTGAACGATGAAGATTTTGTTGACGACACGAAAGACGCCGGTGAAGTCGGTTACGGTCATACAGTAACAGCAATTTACGAAGTTAAACCGGGAAAAGCTGCCAGCGATAAATCCTTTTCTGAACTTAAATATCAGGAATATAAATTACGCGATGATGCATCTGATTCCGACGAAATACTAACAGTAAAATTCCGTTACAAAAAACCGGATGGAAACAAGAGTATTGAATTTTCGGAAGTGCTTGATAAAGATGCCGAAAAATTTGAAGATGCTTCCGATAACTTAAAATTCGCTTCGGCAGTCGCACAGTTTGCACTTTTACTACGGGATTCCAAACACAAAGGAACTGCAAATTTTAATGATATAATTTCAACCGCAAAAGAGGCAAAAGGAAAGGATGAATACGGATACCGCGCTGAATTTATTCAACTTGTTGAAAGAGCGCAATTGCTTAAACAAACAGATGAAAAGAAATGATAAAATGGAAATCCGGCGCAACTGCCGGATTTTTTTTTCAAGTTCTTAAATAACGCTCATCTCAATTTTGTTTTTTATTGTTTCTATTGTTTCGCGGAAAGTAATATCGCTTTCAATCAAATTTTCTATTGTATTTTGAGCATGTATTACTGTTGAATGATCCCTACCGCCAAAATGAAGTCCGATAGTTTTTAATGAAGAACGCGTCATAATTTTTGAAAGATACATTGCTGCCTGTCGCGCAACAACAACCTCTTTTTTCCGGTTTTTTTCGCGGACTTTATTTTCATCAACATGATAAAACTCGCAGACAATTTTTGTAATAAAATCGATTGAAATATTTATTTGTCTGCCTGTAGCAATTTCTTTAACAGTTTTTTTAACCAGCTCAAAATCAATTTCCCTAGAATTCAAAGATGCGTTAGCCATCAGCTTAATTAAACATCCTTCAAGCTCGCGGATATTAGAAGTTATATTCTGTGAAATAAATTCCAATATCTGATTATTTAAAATAATTCCGTAAGTCTCTACTTTATTTTTAAGAATCGCAATGCGTGTTTCAAAATCGGGAGGCTGAATATCGGTGGTTAATCCCCACTGAAACCGCGATACCAACCTTTCATTTAATCCTTTCAAATCTTTCGGCGGCTTATCGGATGAAAGAATAATTTGTTTTCCCGCCTGATGAAGAGTATTAAAAATATGGAAGAACAAATCCTGCGTTTTTTCTTTTCCGATAAGAAACTGGATATCATCAATTATAAGCACATCCATACTTTTATAGAAATTTGAAAATTCGTTAACAGTATTGTTCTGAATTGCTTCAACAAACTCAACCGTGAAAATATCGGAGCTTAGGCATATTACCTTTTTATCCGGAAATTTATCAATAATTCTATTGCCGATTGCATGAATTAAATGAGTTTTTCCTAAACCCACTCCGCCGTAAATAAACAATGGATTAAAAGAAGTTTCCCCGGGGGTTTCACTTATAGCTACTCCGGCTGCCCGTGCAAGCTGATTATTTTCGCCTTTAATAAAATTTTCAAACCGGTATTTCGGATTAAGAAATGACTCGTGTGTTTGAACGTTTTCGGCAGGTTTTACCTTTACAACCGGACTTTCTTCTTTTACTGCAGCAGTAATAAACGGTTCAGAAGTTTCCTCGGCAATAATATAAGCTAACTGGCCGTTACTGCCTAATACCTGTTTGATAGTTTTATTAATAAGTGTGTTGTAATGCTCTTCAATCCATTCAACAAAAAAATTGTTGGGAACCTGAATTTTTAACGTACTTTCTGAAATTTCAAGAGGCTTTATTGGTAAAAACCATGTGTTGTATGTAATTGCCGGTAAATTATCTTTAATTATTTCGAGGCATTCTCTCCAAATTAATTTGGGTTCTTCTTTAATCATAATATCCGTAATATTTTCTTCCATAATTAATTATCCACAATTTAATAATTCGTATTTTGCTTCAACAAAAAAAGAATTTTAATTGCTTTTTCAAGTAAAAATAATTACAACTAAATAAGTGTAAGAGCATAACTAAAAACTTAAGTTATTGTTATTTAATAATTTAATTTTGTTGTTGTACTAAAGATAAACAGAAGTTGAAAATAAATCTAAAGTATCCGTCGCTTGTGAAACGTTTCACAAAATAAAGTTATAAACAAGTTATCAACATAGTGCACAACATTCTTATCTGATGTGAAAATATCAACAATTTTTCACTTGAGCAAACAAAATAATAAATAAAATTCTAAATGGTTATTTTGTAACAAAATAAACTTTTTATTAATGATTGATAAACAATACTGTTTCTCTTCATTCTTTTGTTATTTATATACTATATTTTTTAAAATGTGTTAAAAATACATTTTAGAACTTCCGAGTTATCCACAATATACATAATAGAGGTACTTTGTATTTTTACATTTTTCCAACAAAAAAAACACAATCATTGTTTTTGTTAACAACTTATTAACATTAAATGAGTTGTCCTAAGTAACCATATAATAATAACTTATGGCTTGTGTTTTGTTTAAATGAACAAAACATACTCACATAATTAAGGATGTCGTTGCTTTTTTTTTATGTGAAACGTTTCACAAAATGGATTTATCCACACTTTGTTAACATTTGCACAACTATCAAAAAATGTTATTCAAAGCAACCGTTTTTAAAGATTTAATTAGATTTTTTTATAGGTTTTTGTTTTAATTGACATCGATTTTTATAAATATGAGAGAATTATGCAGAAAATTACTATTACGGGCGGTGCGGGTTTCATTGGAAGTCATTTATGCAAATATTGGATAAGCAGAAATTTTCAAGTTACAGTAATTGATAATTTAAGATCCGGTTTCGAGAAAAACTTAAGCGGATTGAATAATGTAACTTTAATTAAAGAAAGCATTACCAGCCGTGCAGAAGTTTTTAAAGCGGTTAACGGCAGTAAATATGTTTTTAATATGGCGGCAATGATTTCTGTACCCGAATCTATGACAAACCCATTTGAATGTGTTAACATAAACGTGAACGGATTGATAAATATTCTTGATGCCGCAAAGGAATACGGTGTTGAAAAGGTTATTCACTCCAGTTCTGCTGCCATTTACGGAGAAGACCCCGAACTGCCAAAAACAACTTCAATGAGACCGAATCCAAAATCTCCTTACGGAATTACTAAACTTGACGGGGAATACTATTTAAATATGTATTCCGATTTTTACGGTCTTAAAACTACTTCTTTGCGATATTTCAACGTTTTTGGTCCGGGACAGGACCCAAAAAGTCAATACGCTGCAGCAATTCCCATTTTTGTTTATAAAGCATTAAATAACGAAGATATAACCATTTACGGAGACGGCGAACAGACCCGCGATTTTGTTTTTGTTGAAGATGTTGTTCAGGCAAATGTTCTTGCTGCCGAAAGCTCAATTCCCAAAGGAGTTTACAACGTTGCAAACGGAAAAACTATAACTATCAAACAGCTTGCGCAATTGATAATAGAATATACAAACTCGAAAAGCAAAATACTGTTTGCCCCGGAAAGAGCAGGCGATATAAAACATTCTCTTGCATCAATCGATAATACCGTTGCCGAGTTAGGTTTTTCTCCTAAATGTAATCTGGAAGACGGTTTGAAATCAACTGTTGATTACTTTATCGGAATTATGAAAAAATGAAAAAAATTCTGGTGGTTTTTACGGGCGGCACTTTCTCAATGAAAATTGATCCGGCTACCGGCGGAGCAGTTCCATTTTTTCATGGCGAGGATCTTCTTGAAATGATTCCTGCTGCCAAACAATTAGCTGATATTGAAATTTATAATTTCGGAATGTACCCGGGACCTCATGTTACTCCCGAGTTAATGTTTGATCTTTCCCGTGAAATTAATTCTTTTGCCAAACAGGATTACGACGGCTTTATTATCACTCACGGAACAGATACTTTGGAAGAAACTGCTTATTTTCTTGATCTTACTGTTTTAACCGAAAAACCGATTGTGGTAATAGGAGCAATGAAAACAAGCACAGAGCCGGACTGGGACGGACCAAAAAATCTGCTTGACGCTATTCATATAATCAATTGCGCCAACAGTTCAAATATGGGCGTACTTGTCTGCCTTAACGGCGAAATTAATGCTGCCAGCGAAGTTACCAAAACCCACACGGACGATCTGGAAACTTTTCACAGTCTCGATTTCGGCGCGATGGGATATGTTGACAGAGGCAGGGTAATTTTTAACCGCCTGCCCCGTAAATGCGAAAAGATACCTGTGGAAAAAATTAATCCTAATGTAGATCTTATTTTTACTTATGCCGGAATGAATGAAAGATTTTTCGCGTTTTCTGCCAACAGCGGAGCCGAAGGGATTGTAGTTGCTGCTCTTGGTGTTGGAAATATACCGCCAGCAGCTTTTAACGGTGTTGAATATGCCTTAAATAAAGGCATTCCTGTTGTTCTTGTTTCCCGCTGCCCCGCAGGGGAAACTATTGACAAATACAGCTATCCGGGTGCAGGAAAATGGCTTAAGAAAGCCGGAGTTATTTTTGCCGATTATTTAAATGGACAAAAAGCCCGTATAAAACTTATAATTACTTTGGGAATAACAAAGGACAGAATTGAACTTTCAAAATACTTCGAATAAAAAAGGTTTTTCTGAAAAGCTGAAGCCTTGGATCGGCTCGCTGATAATTTTACCGTTAGTTATCTATTATACATTAAATAAAGGACAATTTACTTTCATCGATTTTTTAAATCTTCTTATCCACGAAGGCGGGCATGGGGTATTCAAAATTTTCGGCGAATTTATTTATTTTGCCGGCGGAACAATAATGCAGCTTCTTATTCCTTTTTTGTTCATTATAACATACTGGCGTTTACAAAATAGGTTTGTTGTACAATTATCGATGGTGTGGTTTGGCGAAAATATGATGAACGTAGCTGTTTATGTTGCAGATGCCAGGGCAAGAAAGCTGCCTCTGCTGGGCGGAAATAAAGTCCGGCACGATTGGACTGTTCTTCTTCACAAATTAAATATGCTTCATTTGGATTTACAAATTGCCGAAATTATTTATTATCTTGCAATTGCTGTTTTTATTTGTGCCTTATTAGCGCCGTTATATATTGCGCGAAGCAAACGAATTGATCTTAAATTGAATTTGTAAAATTATGAAATATCTTTTTATTTTCCTTTTTTCCTTTCAGATTTTCGCTCAGTCTGAGCTTTCCCGTTTCGAAAAAATCTCTGCAAAAAACAATATTTCGCAAACTTCAGTAACTTGCGGAATTCAAACCCGGAATGGTTTTTTATGGTTTGGAACACAAGACGGGCTTAACCGCTATGACGGCAAATCTTTTAAGACCTACAGAAATATTCCATTTAATAAAAACTCGCTGCCCGATAATTGGGTACAATGTCTGTACGAAGACTCCGACAGCAACTTATGGATTGGAACTCATGCAGGAGGAATTTCTTTATTTAATGAAAATGATGAAAGTTTTACTAACCTTTTCAGCAATAATAAACTGCCTGAAAATTTGCGCTCGAATATTTTATGGACTATTAGTGAAAATGTAGATAATATCTTTGCCGGAACCGGTTACGGAGTTTACTCAATAAACAAAAAAACTCATAAAATTAACTATTTAAAAATAAAAGGCGCAAACATTTCGCCCGAATTTTTTCCTGCAGTAAATGCAATACATTCCGATGATAAATTTTTATGGCTTGGAACTTGGGGAAACGGTCTGGTTAAAATGGATATTAGCGGCAATTCTGCGCGTATATTCAGCTTTTCGGAAACTAATAACAATAGGAATCCTGATAAAATTAAAGTAATTAAAGAAATAAACGGTAAATTTTATTTAGGCACATCTAACGGAATTTATATTTTTGATAAGAAAACCGAAACTGCCGAAAAAATCGGTTTAGTGCCAAATGAATTAAATAACGAACCGGTTTATTCTTTATGCCGCGATTCAAAAGGAAATATTTGGGTTGGAACACATCATAACGGGGTTTTTCTTTTAAATGAGACAACCGGCTTTTTCCGAAATTTTTCTTATGTAAGAAACAACCCGAATGGAATATCCGATAACTGGGTTATGAGCGTTTTCGAAGATAAATCCGGCGTTATGTGGTTTGGTACCGGCTCGGGTATTTGCAAACTTGTTCCAAGCAAACACAAATTCCGGAATTACAATTATTTCACAACAAATTCTTCTTTCGGTGATTTCGAAGTTAAATGTACTTATCAAGATTCCAAAAAAAATATTTGGCTTGGAACCTGGAACGAAGGAATATTTCTTTTCGATTCTAAAACCGGTAACTTCAAAAATATTAAAAAAACTATTACCAACGGTTTGCAAAGCAATACCATTTGGAAAACATTTGAAGACAAGCAGGGCATTTATTGGATAGGAACCTATAACGGTTTATTTATTTATGATATTAAAACACAAAAATTTTCTACTGTCCGCACACCTGATTCTAATAAAAATCTTTTAATAAACACTAATATTTCAGATATTTTTGAAGACAGTTACGGTTTAATATGGATTGGAACTTGGGGAAACGGGCTTTTCAGTTATAATAAATCTACCGGCGAATATAAAAATTATAAACATCTTTATAATAACAGCAATTCCATAAGCAGCAATCTAATTACAACAATATGCGAAGATAAATATAAAAACCTATGGATAGGAACCGGCGGCGGCGGTATGAATCTTTTTACAAGTAACTCCGGTTATTTTACCAGGTTTATATCCGAAAGAGAAAACCCTAATTCGATAAGCAATAATTACGTAAAATGTATTTATACCGACTCTTCCGACCTTTTGTGGATCGGGAGCTGGGGCGGCGGATTAACACGTTATGACACAAAAAACAAAAAGTTCAAACACTTTACCGAGCAGCAAGGTCTGGCAAACAATATGGTGTTTGGTATTCTTGAAGATTCCAATAAAAATCTTTGGATAAGCACAAACGGGGGAATTTCAAAATTTAATAAAGAAACCGAGAAAATAATAAATTATACTGCCGAAGACGGTTTGGCAAACAATCAATTCAGCAACGGTTATTATAAACTTGAAAACGGCGATTTTATTTTCGGCGGAACCCAGGGTTTTACAATTTTTAATCCCGATTCAATTAAAATAAATAAAACTGCACCCGAATTAGAACTGACTTCATTTAAGATTTTCAATGAACCGCTTGATCCGAAAAGATATTTAAATAAAAAGGAAATTGAATTAAATTATCACGAAAATTACTTTTCGCTTGATTTTGCTGTTCTGGAATTTACCAGCCCCGAAAAAAACAGTATTATGTACAAACTTGACGGATTAGATAACAATTGGATTGTAAACAGAAATAAGAGCGAAATACAATATACCAATCTTTATCCGGGAAAATATGTTCTGCGTGTAAAAGCAGCCAACAGCGATAATATATGGAACGAAAAAGAATACCGGCTGCTTATTAACGTAATCCCACCATTTTGGCTTACTAAATGGTTTGTTGCTCTTGTTTTTATAATTATACTATTAATAATAATAGTTGTTTATAAATACCGTGTAAATATAATTCAAAGGCAAAATAAACGTCTTGAGCAGCTTGTAAATGAACGAACAACAGAAATTCAAAATGAAATATACACGCACCAGATAACTGAAAAAAAACTGTTGGAAATAGTTGAAACCAGAGATAAGTTTTTTTCAATCATTGCACACGATCTACGCAGTCCGTTTACCTCTATTTTAGGTCACGCCGAGTGGCTTAAAGAAGAGTTTGAGAGTTTTTCACCGGCAGAAATGAAAGAATCTGTTACTAAAATATACGAAGGACTTAAAAAACTTTTCGGACTTACGGAAGACTTGTTGGAATGGTCAAGAATTCAATTAGGGAAAATTGAGTTTTCGCAAATCGATTTCAGCATTAAAGAAGCTGTTGAAGATGTTATTACAATGGTTCACTTTTATACAAAAAGCAAAAACATCTCCATTTCCAATAATATCAAAAATGATATCCGTGTATATGCGGATAGAAGAATGATACAAACCGCAATGCAAAATATTATTACAAGCTCTATTAAATTTTCAAAAGAATACGGCAGTATAAAAATATCTGCAACAAATTATGGCGACTATGCCGAAATAGAAATCTCGGATGACGGCATAGGTCTTTCAGAAGAATCAATTGAAAACCTTTTCCGGGTTGATGTTAGGCATACAACGCTTGGAACGGCAAACGAAAAGGGTTCAGGTCTGGGTTTAATTATATCGAAAGAGCTTATTTCAAAAAATAACGGCACAATAAAGGTAGAAAGCGAGCCTGCAAAAGGAACAAAATTTATGTTTACTTTACCTCTTGCAAATAATTAGTTTATTTTTTTTTGAAAGTTTTTTGAACTGAAATATAAAATTGTAATTCCCATTAAAAACAGAATTAATATTTCATCCCACAGAATACCAATGCCCACACCTTTTAAAATTATTCCGCGAATAATAACTATAAAATATTTCAGTGGAATTAAATACGAAACCATCTGGATAAAGTAAGGCATATTTTCTATAGGAAATGAAAAACCGCTTAAAAAAGTCATAGGCAGCATAACAACAAATATCGAGAGCATCATAGCCTGCTGCTGTGTTTTGGAAATTGTGGAAATGAAAAGTCCAAAACCTAAAAGAGAAAGCACATAAAAAAAAGAAGATACAAATAATAACAAAATACTTCCGCGGACAGGAATATTGAAAATTACCCGCATTGCTGTTAGAACCACAACCACCGAAACCATTCCTAAAATAGTAAACGGAATAAGCTTGCCGATAATTAATTGATGCGGTTTAATCGGCGTTACAATTAATTGCTCCATCGTGCCTATTTCCTTTTCTTTAACTATTGCCAGCGAAGTAAGTATTAAAGTTACAATCATAAGAAGAAGACCAACAATTGCCGGAACCATAAAATTGCGGGTTTTTAATGTCGGATTATACCAATTCCGCGTTTCCGCCGAAATAGTTGCGGGAATAAGTAAAGCTTTTCCGGATTTATCGCGGGCAGTTAGAACTATTTTTTGAGAATGTTCAGCAACCAATTTTATCATATATCCGGCAGCAATTGATGCCGTGTTTCCGTCGGATCCATCAAAAATTGCTTGTAGCTGAGCTGACTCGCCGCGGGATAATTTTGTGTCGAAATCTACAGGAAAAGACAAAACACAAATCACTTTTCCTTTTTCAATAAGTTTTTCAGCTTCTTTGTAATCATTTATGTAATACTCGATAGAAAAGTAACCGGACTGCTCAAGTTTCTCTATAAGCAATCGGCTTTCGGTTGTTCTATTCCTGTCTATAATTGCTGTTTTTACATTTTCCACGTCCATATTGGCAGCATAGCCAAGAAAAACCAGCTGAACTATTGGTGCAAAAAGAATAATTATAAACATTTTTGGGTCGCGTTTAAATTGAAGGAATTCTTTTTTTACAAAATGCAGTATTGTGTTCATTCTAGAGTTCCTTTTCTTTTTTTATGCTTATCAAAACAGCAAGTATAAGAAAAAATAATGTGTACAATATTAAATACATCAGTTGATCATAAATAGCAGAAACGCCAGCACCTTTTAGAATTATCGAGCGGCTTGCCGCAACAAAAAATTTTGCAGGAGTTATGTTTGTTATTATTTGAATTATTGGCGGCATACTGTCGATTGGAAAAACAAAGCCGGATAAAATAAACGATGGCAGAAAAGAAAGGAAAACTGCTATTGTAAATGCAACCTGCTGGCTATCTGCAACTACGCTTACAAAAATTCCAAGTATTATTCCCGCCAAAAGAAAAATTGAAGTTGTTAATAATAATAGAAGATAACTTCCTTGAATCTCGAGATTAAATAAAAGCATTCCGGCAATCAGGACAAGTATGCCATTAAGCATTGCAATACAAACATACGGAACCGCTTTTCCAAGCAGCATTTCTATTGTATTAACAGAAGAAACTTTAATCTGCTCGATTGTGCCGCGTTCTTTTTCTCTCACAAGTGAAAGCGAAACACTTACAACTGCGGTAACAATTAATATCATTGCTATTAAACCCGGAATTAAATATTTGGTTGTTTCCAAAGAAGGATTGAACCAAAAACGCGGCTGGAAATTGATTGGACTTAAACTCGTAATTCCAGCTTTTTCGGCAAAACCCGTTTGAATTTTTGCATTAAAGTTCATAGCTGCGGAAGTAATATAATTGTTAATTATCAGCGCGGTATTGCCATTTACGCCATCTACTAAAAATTGAAGCGATGGTTTTCCGTTATTTTTTGCCAATTCCGTGGAAAAGTTTTGCGGCACTACAAGAATAAGCTGTACATCCTGATTATCAAGCATTGGTTTTATATCAGAGTCTTTTTCGATGTAACCGGAAAGAATAAAATACTCCGAACTGATCAGCGTTTTTATAAACTCTCGGCTTTCTTTGGAGTTATCATTATCCATCACCGCAAGTTTTATGTTTTTAACATCAAAATTCACGGCATAGCCAAACATTCCCAAAAGAAAAACCGGAAAGAAAAACAGCACAAACAAGTATCTTTTATCGCGCAAAAGTTGCTTAAATTCTTTAATTATTATTGCGTTTATCCGCTTAATTGACATATCAACCTTTTTCGATTAAATGAATAAAAACATCTTCTAAAGTAGGAACAATAGTATCAATTTTTCTTATTCGAAAAGAATGTTTGCCTTCCAGCAAAGCCAAAACACTTTTCTTTGCAGAAACATCATCCAAAACGCTGATATGAAGATTATTTCCGAATATTGAAGTATCAAGAACGAAAGTTTCTTTTTCAAGAATTTCCATAGCTTCAACGGTTCTGTCACATTCTATATCAATTATTTTATGATTGATATAATTTGTTTTCAGTTCTTCCGAAGTTCCTTCCGCAACAAGTTTTCCGGCGTTTATCAAAATAATATTGTTGCAAAATTCTGCTTCCTCGAGATAATGTGTAGTCACAAAAACGGTTGTTCCTTCTTCCGAAAGCTGATTTATTAAATCCCAAAAACTTCTCCGGGAAATCGGATCAACGCCGCTTGTCGGTTCATCCAGAAAAACAATTTTTGGATTGTGAATTACAGCCGTGCCAAGCGCAAGCCGTTGTTTTATTCCCCCGGGAAGCAAACCTGTAAGCAAATTTTCTTTTCCTTTTAAGTTTGCAATTTCGAGCACCCAGTTTTTTCTTTCTCTAAAATTAGAACCAGATAATCCGTAAACTCCGCCAAAAAAATCAATATTTTCCTGCACGGTCAAGTCGTTATAAAGTGAAAACCTCTGCGACATATAGCCTATGCTGCTTTTTACTTTATCCGGTTCAGAATTAATACTGAATCCTCCTACAAGCGCATCGCCGGAAGTCGGTTCGAGAATTCCGCAAAGCATCCGGATTGTTGTAGATTTACCAGCGCCGTTTGCCCCGAGAAATCCGAATATTTCACCTTCTTTTACATTAAAGGAAATGTTATCCACCGAAACAAAACTGCCGAATTTTTTAGTGAGATTATTTACAGTAATTGAATGCATTTTATAAATCCCTTCCAATGGCATTATAATATTCGGCAAGCGAAATTGCAAAATCGGCAATTGTATTATCGCGGTTGGTTTCTGCTTCAAGCAAAAGGTTTTCGGCATCTATAATTTCGGCGCTTGTAACTAAATGAGCCGCGTATTTTTTTTCAAGTATTCGTAAGTTTTCCTGCGCAGACAAAATAGAGGTATTTACAAGTTCATATTTTTCAATAAGTTTTTTAGCTTCAAGATATTTCGTGTAGATTTCAATTTTTATATTATTCAACAATTCGGTACGCGATAATTTCAATTGTTCCTGAATGTATTTGTTTTGTGCAACTTTCGAAGAAGTGTTTCCCCAATCCCAAAATGTCCATTTTAATCCGATTCCAACATCCCAGGTATCGTCAAATTTATCTTTCATCGGAAAAATTTGCTGATTCGGACAGCTATAATAATAATCCCCGAAAGCAAAAATATTGGGCAAATAATCGGCGCGCGCTGCTGTAATCATCTCACCGGAAGAAAGAATATTAAAATCAATCTGTTTAACTTCGTTCCGCAAAATTGCCGCTTCATTTATTTTAGCGATTTCATCATCCGTAAATTCATACAAAACGGATGTTGATGCGCTGATAGTTGTTTCGTTAAAAATATCCACGCCGATTGTTTTATTAAAAACTGTGCGGGCAATTGTGTTTAAATTATTGGCTTCGGTAAGTTTTATTTTCAAATTGGAATATTGAACCTCAAGCTGCAAAAGATCATTTTGGGTTGCAAGTCCATTGTTTACAAACGCCCTAGTGTTTTTAAGATGTTCTTCGAACGCGATAATTTTACTGTTAAGCAGATTTACAAGATTCTGTGTTTTTGCATAATTCCAAAATGCTTTTGTTACAATAAGTTTTTGATCGTTTATTTTTTTTGAAAGCTGAATTTCAGCAGCGGTTATCTGGTAATCTGCCGAACTTTTAAGGGAAGCTAAACGGAATCCTGTAAATATAGGCTGTTCGAAACGCAGACTAAAATTGTATCTGTTTGGAATTGATTCCATTATAGTTATTGGCTGAGGCATTCCTGGAAATGCTAAACTGAATTCCGGTGTTTCGCTTATCCTCGTGTAACTTGCATTTAAACTTAATTTTGGCAGCCTCTGCGAAGTTATTTCCCATTGTTTTTCTTTCATTTTGGCAAGTTCTTTTTCTGCAATTTTAATTTCAGCGCTGTTTTCAAGGCAAAGTTTAAAACTTTCTTCGAGTGTTAAAGAACCTGATTGCGCGTTGATAAGCGTCAAAAATAATATTGATAATAATATATGTTTCATAGTTTTTCCGCGTTTTTCAATTGTTTATTAAATGAATAAAAACGTTTTCTAAAGTGGGTGTAATAATTCGTGTTCCGCTGATTTTAATTTCGTTCTGATTAAAAATATTCATGATTTCATCAATATTTTCCTGCCGGTTTTCAATCATTATGTTCAGCCGGTCACCAAATAGCTGGACTTCCAAATCGCCTGATTCTTTTATAATTTTATATGCTTTCCGCGAAGGGCTGCAAACAACTTCAAGAATACTTTTCCCGATTGATTTCTTAATTTCTGCCGGAGTATCGAGCGCTATAATTTTTCCATCGTTCATTAAAGCAACCCTTGTGCATCTTTCGGCTTCGTCGAGGTAGGGAGTCGTCATTAAAATTGTAATACCATCTTTTATTAACCCGGAAAGTATTTTCCAAAAGTCTCTGCGCGAAACCGGATCTACCCCAGTGGTCGGTTCATCAAGAAATAAAATTTCCGGTCGGTGAATAAGGCTGCATGCCAGCGCCAGTTTTTGTTTCATTCCGCCGGAAAGATTATCCGCAAGTCTGTCGCGGAAAGGAGTTAATCTCGTAAATTCCAGTAACTCGTTCCTTCTTTCCGAATAATCAAAAATGTTATGAATGTGAGCGAAAAACTCGATATTCTCATCTATTGTTAAATCTCCGTAAAGACTGAATTTTTGTGAAAGATAGCCGATTTTGTTCTGGATAAAGTTTTTATTTTCCTTAATATTCTTTCCTAAAAGCGATAATTTGCCTGAGTCCGGTGAAATCAATCCGGTTAACATTCTGATTGTTGTGGTTTTTCCTGCACCATCCGGACCAACCAGCGCGAACATTTCACCTTTGTGTATTTCTAATGAAATTCCTTTAACGGCTTCAACGCTGCTGTAATTTTTTTTAAGGTCTAATATTTCTATTATGTTATTCATTTTTTAATTTATAACTCTTTTCCTATTTCCCTGCATTAATAATTATTTCCGCATCAGCGGGCATGCCGGCTTTTAATTTTTCTTCGGCATTTTCTATCACAATTTTTGTCCCGTAAACAAGCTTTGTCCGCTCGTCTTTGGTTTGAATATTTTTAGGTGTAAATTCAGCTTCAGGCGAGATGAATGTTACTTTTCCATTAAATGGTTTATGTTCAAAACTATCAACAAATATTTCAGCGGATTGTCCGGTTTTAACTAAACCGATTTCCGTTTCAGGAATGTAAATTATAATTTCTGCTGTTTTCGTGTTTGCAAATTTAAATAAAGCGCTGCCGGGATTAGTATTTTCGCCGTTTTCGATAAGTATATTTAAAAGTGTTCCATCAAAAGGTGCGGTTACAAAACAGTCATCCATATTTTTCTTTATCATCGAAAGCGCTGCTTCGGCTTGAACAAGCATTGCTTTGGCGTAATCGATATCTTCTTTCCGCGCAATGTTTTTAATCTTTTCAAAGTTTTTTTCAGCAGTATTGTACTGCGATTTTGTTAATTGAAAACGGCTATCGGCATCGTCAAATTGTTTTTGCGTAATTGCTTTTTCTGCAATAAGCGATTTCATTCTTTCGTAATCGGCAGCAGCAAGATTGTAGTTTATTTTTGATTGATTTAACTGTTCTTCTGCCATTAAAATATCTTCTTGCCGCGAACCGATAACGAGCTGATTGTATTTTGCTTTTGCCGCGTCGCGGGCTGCCTGTGCCTGCAAATATTTCATATCAGTTACTTCGTGGTCGATAATTATCAAAGTATCGCCTTTTTTGTATTCACTTCCTTCTTTTGCCGGAATTGATAAAACAGTGCCCGAAACTTTTGAACTTATTATCGATGTGGAAAATTCGATTGTTCCTGTTCCTTCTATTCTTTCTCCGCTGTTATTGCCGTTGCAGGATGAAATTATTATTCCTAAAACTACTATTAGAATGATTAGCTTTGTTTTCATATTAAAAATCCATTGTTATTTTATTAAAAACTTCTTGTCCTTTTTTTGTTAACATTCCGCTTATAAGAAACATTAGTGCTGATTTTCCAGCTTCACCTATCGATAAATTATTATTCAATATGAAATCAGGATTTATAACAGCTCTTGCACCAGAAATAAAAACCGTAGTAATAATTTGATTTGGAATTTCCTTTATAAATCCTTCATTTTTCCCCTGATCGAGAATAATACTGAAGTTTTTTAATAGTCTTTCTTTCCGGAATTTATCAATTTTTATCCATAAATGCGGAGTGTGCTGCTTGAGATCATTCAGCATTTTATTGTTAATACTTAAAATATCATTTATAATAAATTTGCCAACGGCAACAAGTTTTTCAAGCGAATTAATATCTCGTTGCAGAATTTCATCGTGAGCAATATTTACTCTTTGCAAAGTTTCTTCAATAAGTTCGTTAATTATAGATTCTTTCGAAGGAAAATATTTGTAAATGGTTTTCTTGCTTATCTTCATTCCCGAGGCAAGCTCATCCATAGTTATTTTATAAAAACCTTCTCTGTAAAAAACCTCTTTCGAATACTGCAAAATTTTTTCTTTCATATACACTGGAAACTGTTTTAGTATTTATAGTTTCCAAACTAATAAAAGGAACCTTAAAAGTCAATTATAATTTATATAAACCTGCTATTTTTTTGTTTATAACTTGTTGGTAACTCAAATTTATAATGTTAATAACTTATAAATTAAATGACCTTTGTTAATATCTTTTTTCTAATCAAAAACTTATCAACAATTTACTTTTTACTTTTTATTTATTTTTCATTCAAAAACACATATTTTTCCAGTTATCAACATATTAACATCTTTATAACAATAGCTTTAGTTTAAATAAGAAAAGTATATTCAATAAATAGTGTGTTGATAAAATTAATATTAAAAATTAAGCAATAGCTTTACATTGTTTATGACAAAATTTTTTGGTATTTTTAATTATAATTTTTGGAGAATAAGATGGATTTCAAGGTAAACAGCAAGCAATTAGAAAAGCTTTTAACCAAAATTATTCCTGCAGTGCCTACAAGAACCCCTATGACAATATTAGAAAATTTCCTTTTGGAAATTAAATCTGGGTTATTGACAATATATGCAACGGATATGGAAATTTCTCTAAAATCTTCGATTAATATTGTTGCGGAAAAAGATATTAAAATTGTTGTTCCTGCGCGAATGTTATACGAAACAGTCCGTTCATTTAAAGATACAAGCATAGATTTTACCATTTCCGAAAATAAAAAACTCATTCTTAAAACATCTACTGGTGAATATTCTTTTTCTTACATTGACGCAAAAGAATTTCCAGAAATTCCTTCATTTCCGCAGCAGGAAAACGATGTTGATATAAACGAATTTAATATTTCGGGAAATGATTTAAAAGATGCTTTTGAATTAACAGCTTTTGCTATGAGCAAAGAAGAAATGAGACCGGCAATGACCGGAACACTAATTTCTTTTAATGAAGAAGGTATAAGATTTGTGGCAACAGACGGACACAGACTGGTTAATATGCTAAAAACGGGTCATCAAACCAATATTAACGAACAGTATATTGTACCAGAAAGAGCTATTACTGTGTTGCTTAAAATATTGGATGATAAAGAAGTTAAAGTTTTTGTTAATAAAACACACATTTCTTTTGTATTAAGCGATATTGAACTTATTTCGCGCTTGATTGGGCAAAAATACCCCGATTACCAAAGTGTAATTCCAGTAGAAAATGAATTTGCCTTAAAAATTAATACAAAAGATCTGCTTAGTTCAATTAAAAGAATGATGATTTTTTCACCATCTAATTCACGCAGAGTAAAATTTTCTATAAACGCAAATTTGGTAGAAATATCTGCTGAAGATGTAGATTCAGGTTCAGCCGGAAAAGAATCTATTATTTGCGAATACAGTGGCGACCAAATAGATATAGGCTTTAATTCTTCTTATGTAAGCGATGTTTTAAGTCATTTAAATTACGAAGAAGTATATTTTAAACTTCATTCATCAACAAAAGCAGTAATAATTAATCCAGATAAAAACAAGGAAAACGAAAATCTGATGATGCTTTTAATGCCGGTCAGACTAAATAATTAGTATGATACTGGAAGAATTAAGATTGATAAATTTCAGGCTTCACACAAATACAAAATTAAAATTTTCTGATAAAATAAATTACATAGTAGGCGGCAACGGTCAGGGAAAAACATCAATACTGGAAGCAATTTATTATATTTGCACTTCCAAAGGCCTTAATCAGAACAACGACAGCGAAGCCGTAAATTTTAACAGTAATTCATTCGAAATAAAGGGAGTATTTTCGGACCTAACAAAAAATGAAAGCCGTTTGTTTTACTCTGCCGAAAACAAGAAAAAAGTATTGTATCTAGATGAAAAACAGGTATTCAGGATATCGGAGTTTATAGGAAAATTTCCTGTTGTTACAATAACTCAATCAGATCACGAAATTACTGCTGGATCGCCGGCAGAACGAAGAAAGTTTGTTGATTCTGTTATTTCTCAGGCAAGCAACACTTACTTGAAAACATTAGTGGATTATAATAAAATATTAAAAAATCGCGCAGCTTTATTGAATCAAATAAAAGAAACCGGCAGAAAAGATTATATTGATGAATTGGATTCGTGGAATGAATCGCTTATAAATAACGGCACATATCTTTTAAAAAACAGAAATCAATTCGTTGAAGAATTTAAATTATATCTTGATAATGCATATAAAAACATTCTTGATGAAAATGAAAAACCAGGCATTGAATATAAAACTTTATGCAGCAGTATAGAAACAGAAGAAATTAAAAATATTTTTCAGAAAAAGCTTGCAGAAATAAAAAAAGAAGAAATAATTCGCGGGGTTAATTTAATAGGACCGCACCGCGATGATTTTATTTTTTATATAAATAACTTGGAAATAAAAAAATACGGATCGCAGGGACAGAATAAAACATTTCAAGTTGCATTGCGCTTCGGCGAGTTTTTCTATCTTAAAGATAAATTAGGAAAAACGCCTGTATTTTTAATGGATGATGTTTTCGGTGAGTTGGATACTCAGCGATCGGAAAGAATAAGCTCTTTTTTAAATAAAACCGGACAGACCTTTATAACAATGACAGATTTTACAAGATTCGGCGAACTATATAAAAGCAGTGAAGATAAATTGATTTATGTAAAAAAAGGCGAAGTTTCGTATGCCTGACAATTTTAAAAGTGTTTCCGATGTTATTAATCAGTCCGAAGAATTCAAAAATGTAATCGGATTTATAAAAGATTACGAATTGATAGAAAATTTTGGTAACATTTTTCCGGAATTAAAGAAAGTTGCGGTTCCGGTTAAAATAATTAAAGGGTTGCTTTATCTCCGTGTGGAAAATTCTGTTTGGAGAAACGAGCTAAAAATAAGACAGGAATTAATTATATCGCGGATTAACATAGCATTTAACCGCGAAATGGTAAAAGGAATAAAATTTACAGCATAAAAAAAGGCAGGTGTTAAATTGTCTTCAGAAAAAGAAAATCAGAATTATACCGCGAAAAACATTAACGTTTTAAAAGGACTTGAAGCCGTAAGAAAACGTCCGGCAATGTATATCGGCGATATAAGCGCGCGCGGTCTTCACCATCTTGTAAACGAAGTGGTTGATAACAGCATAGATGAAGCGCTGGCTGGCTATAACGATTTTATAGGGATAACAATTAATAAAGATGGAAGTGTTACGGTAGTGGACAGAGGACGCGGAATTCCAGTTGATATTCATCCGATAGAAAAAAAATCGGCGCTAGAAGTTGTTATGACAGTACTTCATGCAGGAGGAAAATTTGATAAAAATTCCTATAAAGTTTCGGGTGGTCTTCACGGAGTAGGTGTTTCTGTAGTAAATGCATTAAGCGAATGGTGCAAAGTTGAAGTAAAAAGAGACGGAAAAATATACGAACAGGAATTCCGCAGAGGAATACCGCAATACAATGTGAAAGAAGTAGGAAAAACAAAAAAGAACGAAACCGGTACAACTGTTACCTTCTTACCAGATAAAGAAATTTTTACAACAACAAAGTTTAAGTTCGAAACCTTGTCCGAAAGAATGAGGGAATTGGCATATCTTAATAAAAATATAACAATTCAAATTCGCGATGAAGAGGATAACGAAGAAGTAACATTTCAATTCAAAGGCGGAATAGTAGATTTTGTTAAATATCTTGATGAGTCGCGCGAAGCTCTGCACAAACCGGTTTATATAGAAGGGCACAAAGATAATACGCCGCTTGAAATTGCATTTGAATACAACGGAACATATTCGGAAAACATTTTCACTTATGTTAATAACATCAATACACACGAAGGCGGAACACATTTAGTTGGATTTAAAACTGCCCTTACAAGAACATTGAATAATTATGCCGTTAAAAATAAGCTGATTAAAGAAAACAGCAAAATATCATTAACGGGAGATGATTTCCGTGAAGGATTAACAGCGGTAATTTCTGTTAAAGTTATGGATCCGCAGTTTGAAGGACAAACAAAAACAAAATTAGGCAACAGCGAAGTTAAATCAATAGTAGAATCTATTGTAGGAGAAAAATTAGCTGAATATCTCGAAGAAAATCCTTCTGTAGGAAAAAAGATAATTGAAAAATGTACAAAAGCAGCAGAAGCACGTGAGGCTGCACGCAAAGCCCGTGAACTTGTAAGAAGAAAAAACGTGCTCGAGTCAATGAATCTTCCGGGTAAACTAGCAGATTGTTCTATTAACGATCCAGAACATTGTGAAATTTACATAGTCGAAGGAGATTCGGCAGGCGGTTCAGCAAAACAAGGCAGGGATAGAAGATTTCAGGCAATTTTACCTTTGCGAGGAAAAATATTAAACGTTGAAAAAGCAAACATTAACAGAATTCTGGAAAACGCAGAAATAAAAACAATGGTGACGGCTTTTGGTGCTGGATTTGGACTTGAGTTTGATCCGGAAAAATCACGATACGGAAAAATTATTATTATGACAGATGCAGATGTTGATGGAAGTCATATCCGCACACTTCTGCTAACGTTTATTTACAGGTATATGACCGCACTGATACAGGCAGGAAAAGTATATATTGCTCAACCGCCGCTTTACAAAGTAAAAAAAGGAAAACAGGAGTTATATGCTTTTGACGAAAAAGAACGGGACGAAATTATAAAGCGTTTTAAAAAAGCTGCCGGAGCAGATGACGATGAAGAAGAAACTGCGGAAATTGAGGGTATGCCTAAAGGAATAAACGTTTCACGCTATAAAGGTTTGGGAGAAATGAATCCCGAACAGCTTTGGGCAACAACAATGAATCCCGAAACGAGAACAATTCTTCAAGTAAATTTAGAAAGCGCAGCTGCGGCAGACAAGATTTTTGAAACTCTGATGGGAGACGAAGTTGAACCCAGACGAGCATTCATAGAAAAGCATGCAAAATATGCAAATATTGATATATAAAACTTTGTTAAAAAGAAGATAATAATATGACAACAATTTTTGAAAAAGTAGTACCAGTTTCACTCGAAGATGAAATGAAATCTTCGTACATCGATTATGCAATGTCTGTTATCGTTTCGCGTGCCCTGCCGGATGTGCGGGACGGATTAAAACCGGTTCACAGAAGAGTGCTATACGGAATGTCGGAACTGAGTTTAAGTTATAACAGACCGTATAAGAAATCAGCCAGAATTGTGGGTGAAGTTCTCGGTAAATATCATCCGCATGGCGATACTGCTATTTATGATACAATGGTAAGAATGGTTCAAGATTTTTCATTAAGATACCCACTTGTAGACGGACAAGGAAACTTCGGTTCGGTTGACGGAGATTCCGCTGCGGCAATGCGATATACGGAAGCAAGAATGGCACGTATAACAGATGAGATGCTTCGCGATCTTGAAAAAAACACTGTAGATTTTGCAAACAATTTTGATGAGTCCCTTCAAGAACCTACAGTTCTTCCAGCTTATTTGCCAAATCTCCTTGTAAACGGTTCATCAGGAATTGCTGTAGGAATGGCGACAAACATTCCGCCACATAACATTTCTGAAGTAGTGGACGGCGTTGTTGCACTAATAGAAAATCCTGCAATAACAATTGAAGAATTAATGAAGTTTGTTACCGCTCCAGATTTTCCTACAGGCGGTATTATCTTTGGCTACGAAGGTGTTAAAGACGCATATCTTACAGGAAGAGGCAGAGTAGTTATTCGTGCAAAAGCAAATGTAGAAACTCTTAAAAACGATAGAGAAAACATCATTGTAACGGAGCTTCCTTATCAGGTAAATAAAGCAAACTTGATTGAAAAAATTGCCGAATTAGTAAAAGAAGGAAAAATAACTGAAATATCGAATATAAGAGATGAAAGCGACCGCGACGGTTTAAGAATTGTTATTGAAACAAAAAGAGACGGTCAGCCGGATGTAATTTTAAATCAGTTATTCAAACATACACAAATGCAAGTTACGTTTGGCGTTATTATGCTTGCGCTTGTTGACGGCATACCAAAAGTGCTTACGCTTAAAGAAGTGATGGAACATTTTGTTAAGCATCGTATGGAAATTCTTATCAGAAGAACAAAATTTGAACTTGATGCAGCTGAGCGCAGAGCGCATATTTTGGAAGGATATATAATTGCACTTGATAATATTGACGCTGTTATCGAAACAATTAAAAAATCGAAAGACGTAGAAACTGCAAAAAACAGTTTGATGCACAAATTCAAGTTATCCGAAATTCAGGCAAAAGCAATTTTGGATATGCGACTGCAAAGATTAACAGGACTTGAAAGACAGAAAATTGAAGACGAATACAGAGAAGTAATCAAATTAATTGAAAGCTTGCGCGGAATATTAGAAAGTGAAGAAAAAAGAAAATTAATAATTGTTACAGAACTTAAAGAATTAAAAGAAAAATACGGCGATTCCCGGAGAACAGAAATAATCCGTGATTACCGCGATTTTTGTTTGGAAGATACAATTGCCCAGGAAGATGTTGTTGTAACAATATCGCACCGCGGATTTATTAAAAGGTTCCCGGTAAGCGGCTACAGACGGCAAGGCAGGGGCGGACGCGGAGTTACAGGAGCCGGAACGAAAGATGAAGATTTTATAGAACATATGTTTATATCGTCTTCGCATAATTATATTATGTTCTTTACTGACAAAGGGAAATGCTACTGGCTTAAAGTTTATGAAGTTCCCGAAGGCGGCAGAGCAACCCGCGGCAGAGCAATTCAAAATTTAATTGAAATTGAGAAAAATGAAAAAATAACAGCATTTGTTTCAGTTAAAGAATTTACCCCGGATAAATATCTTATAATGGCTACACAAAACGGAACGATTAAAAAAACAAATCTTTCCGCTTACGGAAATGTTAGAAAAGGCGGCATAATAGCTATAAATCTTGTAGAAAACGATAATCTTATCGAAGTTAAATTATCTGACGGATCGCACGACGTTGTTATTGGAACAAAAGACGGAGTTGCTATCAGATTTAACGAAGCAGACGTACGGGAAATGGGAAGAACCGCTACCGGAGTAAGGGGAATTAAACTGTCTAAAGGCAATATAGTTGTTTCGATGCTGGTTGTAAAATCGCCGACTACCCTTTTAGCCGCAACTGATAAAGGTTACGGAAAGCGCAGCGATATAAGCGATTACCGTATTACACGCCGCGGCGGAAAAGGTATTATTACCATAAAAACCGGTGAAAAAACAGGAAATCTTATCGCTATGAAAGAAGTAAACGATAACGACGAACTTGTTATTATTACAAGCGGCGGAATGGTTATCCGCCAAGGTATAAAAGAACTGAGAGTTATGGGAAGAAATACCCAGGGAGTGAGACTGATACGCTTGAAAGAAGGCGAAGTAATTGCCGATCTTGCAAGAGTTGTGGTTGATGAAAATGATGATTCTGCCGATAATGGGAACGGCGATGAGCCCGAAGATATAGGCGAAGAAACACTGTTATAAAATTAAAACCCGATGAAAATCGGGTTTTTTTATATTTGCGTGTAAACATATCTAAAATCAATAATAACGTAATGATTTTAATACTTTTTTTTAATAGTCTTAATATCTTAAAAAAATATTTTTAACAATTATAGGATTTAAAAATATGAAAAATTTGCTGATCTCTTTTATAGTTTTTGCTGCAATGTGTCAGTCAGCTTTTGCCGATTACCCCATTGCTTCTCATAGGTTTTTAGCTGATCCGGCTTCGCTGGTTTATAACGGCAGAGTTTATTTGTACTGTTCTAATGACGATGAAAATCCTTTGGGAGAAAACAGCTCGTATATGATGAAATCTTTAGTCTGCGTTTCGAGTTCAGATATGAAAAACTGGACAGATCACGGTATTGTTTTTCAGGTTCCGCGCGACGCAAAATGGGCAAACAGAAGCTGGGCGCCGTCGGTTATCGAGAGGAACGGCAGAATTTATCTTTATTTTGGAAACAGCGGCAACGGAATTGGTGTTGCTGTATCAGACAATCCGTTGGGCCCTTTTAAAGATCCGCTTGGAAAAGAACTTATAAGCATAAAAACCCCAGGAGTGTTACCAGCAAAACATATGTGGCTGTTCGATCCTATGGCGTTTATTGACGATGATGGTCAAGCTTATATTTATTTTGGCGGAAACGGCGACAGCAATGTACGGGCTGCAAAACTTAATACGGATATGATAAGTCTTGACGGCGATGTTATTAAATTAACAGCTCAGAACTTTTTTGAAGCTTCGTGGATGCATAAACACAATGGGAAATATTATTTTTCCTACTCATCAAATCCAAAAGCCGAAATGAGAATTGATTATATAATTTCGGACAATCCTGTTTCGGGCTTTGTTTACGGCGGAATTGTATCGAAACAGCCGCCGCATAACGATAATAATAACCATCAGGCAATATTTAATTTTAAAGGTGAGTGGTATCAGGCGTATCATAACAGAGTTGTTGCAATAAAATCCAATATCCCGCGAATTTATAAACGAAATCTTTGTGTTGATAAATTTAAACACAATGCCGACGGAACAATTGAAGTAATGGAAAATACAGAAGACGGACTTAAGCAGCTATCGTACGTAAATCCTTTTGAACGCATTGAAGCCGAAACAATGAATGCCCAGCATGGAATATTTACAGAAGTTTGCAGCGTAGGCGGAAGAAACTTATGTAATATTGAAAACGGCGATTGGATAAAAATAAGAGGCGTAGATTTTGGATCACAAGGAGCAAAAGAATTTACAGCAAGCATTTCTTCTGAAGTTGATAACAACAAAATAGAAATAAGACTCGGCAGCCCCGACGGAAAATTGATAGGTACCTGCGAAGTTTTACCAACCGGCGGACTTCAAAACTGGAAAATAGTATCCTGCAAAGTGGAAGAAATTAAGGACGTCCAGGATTTGTATTTGGTATTCACAGGCGGATCGGGTAATTTATTCACTTTCGACTGGTGGAAATTTAATTAAAAGTATTTTCTTTTAATTCAGCTATTAATAAAAGTTCAACCGGAAAAAAGGACTCGGTTTTGTATTAATAGCTGAATTAATTTTTACTTTTCCCCCAGACTGTCCTTTTGTGTTTCAAGAACTTTTTTAAGCGAATCCACTTCGCGCTGGAGTCTAGCTTTTTCTGCTGTTTTTTCGGCGGCATAATTTTCTATGCGGCTTTTATCGTTTCCCGGCTTTTCTCCCGAATTTTTTCCGCACCCTGAAAAAAAGAATACTGAAATTAAAATTACTGTAAAAAATAAAAACTTCATTGCTACACCACATTTAATAATTGTTTTAAATATAAACACGTATATTTTTATAAGCAATAAAACCAAGCGTGGAAAATGATATTTTGAAAAAAAGGAAGATTAATATTAACAAGCAAAAAACACTGAATGGAAATGTGTTGTGCAAAACTGCTTGTTGAAAAATGAGTTTTTAATTCTGCCGATAACTAAAAATGTTGTTATGTTTGCAGATATGAAAACAGAGTAAATTGAAAAATGAATTCCATAAAATTGAATAAGCAAATTGCCGAAGAACTGGAAAAAATATCCGAAGCGGCTGGATATATGTGGCAAAAAGGATGGATTGAAAGCAACGGAGGAAATCTTTCGGCAGATATTACGCACCTTTTACAAGAGCAGGAAATTGATTTTAAAAACTTGGAAATAATAAAAACGCAGCTTCCTGCCGGCGCTGAAAATTTGATAGTTCTTGTTACCGGAAAAGGCTGCCGCCTGCGCGAGCTTGCAAAAAATCCCGAAAAAGCCGCCTGCATAATTGCAACAAACAGCAACGGGGACGGATATAGTATTATATGGAATGGCAGAAACGGAATGAAACCGACAAGCGAGTTGGCATCGCATTTAAAAATTCACGTATCCAACCGGCAGCAGAAAAACGGAAAAAGCACAGTCCTTCACGCACATCCTCCAGGGTTAATTGCACTTTCGCATTATTCCGGCGCTGATGCTGATAAAATACCTCAGATGCTTTGGCGAATGATGCCAGAAGTGCGGATTTATCTTCCCAAAGGAATTTTGTTTTTATCATATAGAACTCCCGGAAGCAGCGAACTTGCAGATATTACAGCCGAAAGTTTATTGAATTGCGATGTAGCAGTCTGGAAAAAGCACGGAGCAGTTGCTTCGGGAAAGGATATAATTGAAGCGTTCGATTTGATTGATGTAGCCGAAAAAGGCGCGCAGATTTATCTTTCTTGTCTTAAGTCAGGCATTGAGCCCGAAGGTCTGAGCGATGCCGAAATGAAAGATTTAGAAAAATTTATAGCGTAAAGGGCTTTTAAAAGATTAAGCGCAATAATTTTTCTAAATTTGTTTATGAAAAATCTTAGTATTTACGTTCACATACCATTTTGCGCACATAAATGCATCTACTGCGATTTTTATTCAATTACAAAAACAGCGGATAAAGAAAAATATCTTGAATCGCTTTTAAGAGAAATTGAATTTTTTGCAGAAAAATATTCGAATGGCAGAAAAGTTATCAGCGTGTTTTTTGGCGGCGGTACGCCCTCGCTTATGGAAACAGAATATATTTTAAAGATTATTTCTGCAATAAAAAGCAGGTTTCGTCTGGAGCCGGATGCCGAAATTACCATAGAAGCCAATCCAGGAACCTTAGAAAAAGAAAAAATACAAGGATTTTTGTCTGCCGGAATAAATCGTTTAAGTCTGGGAGTGCAGTCGTTTGATGACGGCGAACTGGAATTTCTTACACGAATTCACGACAGTAAAACCGCAGAGCACGCAGTAAATGAAGCTTTCGGTTACGGATTTAAAAACATTAATATCGATCTTATTTTTAATCTGCCTGCGCAGACAAAATCAAAGTGGAAGAACACGCTGCAAAAGGCAGTATCGCTTCCGGTGAGCCATATTTCGGCATACAGTCTAATACTCGAAAAAGGCACAACGCTTTATAAAATGGTTACGGATAAAAAAACCAAAATTAGCGGACAGGAATTTGATGCCGATCTTTACGAAACAGCGATAAATTTTCTTGCGGAAAACGGATTTGATCAGTACGAGGTATCGAACTTTGCAAAACCTGGCAGCGAATGTATTCATAACAAATCTTATTGGAATCATACTGAATATATAGGTTTGGGCACTTCGGCGCATTCTTTTGCGGATAAAAAACGCTGGTGGAATTATTCATCGCTTAAAAGTTACATAGAAGCAGTTAAGAAAACAGGAAATGCCGTATCCGGTTTCGAAAATCTTACAGAGGAACAGTTACTGCAGGAATATGTTATGCTTTCGCTTAGAAGCGTAGGAATTAATATAGAAGAACTTAAAAATAAATATTCCGGTGAATGGTTTCCGCGGAACCGAAAAATACTAAGCGAATACGAAAAAGGCGGTTTTATATCTTTTGGAAGCGGAATAATAAAACTTACGCCACAAGGCTATGCTGTTTGCGATGAAATATTAACAAGGCTTGAATAACAATAATATTTGTTATTTTTACAAAATGAAAAACGAAAAATTATCCGGAGAAAGAATGTTTAACTCAAAAGTAAAAATAGCTATTTTAGGTTGCGGCAATCTAGGGTCGTCAATTGCCAAGGGATTAAAAAAATCGAAACTGATACCCGAAAAAAATATTTATCTAACAACAAAACATCCTGAAATGCTGGGAAATATTCGCGAAATGGGATTTAAAGCGGATGTACCTAATGAAGAAGCGGTAGAAAACTGTAAAATTCTAATTTTTGCTGTAACCCCGCAGCAGCTTAATGGATTGATAGATGAAGTGAAAGGATTAATAGATCCTAAAAAACATATTGTAATTTCTGTTGTTACAGGAGCATCAATCAAAAAAATAAAGGAACATCTTGGAGTTGACGTCCCGGTAATAAGGGTAATGCCTAATACTGCAATTTCCATCCAGGAATCGATGTCGTGTGTGTGTGCCGAAAAGAAAGATAATGATGCTCTCGAATATGCAATAGAAATTTTTAACAAACTTGGAAAAACAATAGTAATTGACGAAGATTTGATGATTCCGGCTACAGCATTATGCGCCTGCGGAACAGCCTTTTTCCTAAGAGCCGTACGCGCAGCTTCGCAGGGAGGAGTTGAAATAGGATTTCACGCAGAGCAGGCTTTGATGATGGCTGCACAAACGGCAAAAGGAGCTGCAGCAATGCTTCTTGAGACAGGAAAACATCCCGAAAGCGAAGTTGACCGTGTTACAACCCCTAAAGGAATTACAATTTCGGGACTGAACCAGATGGAACACAACGGTTTCAGCTCTGCAATGATTAAAGGAATTGTAACATCTGCAGACAAAGCTGCTAATCTTTATTCATAAAAAGTTGATTTTATTCAATAATATGGCAAAGTAAACAGATATTGCTTGATTAAAGACAATTTTATTATTATGTTTGTTTACTTAAAAAATATTCGCCCCTTTGTGGGCGTTTTTTATTTGTGTTTTATGGAATTTAAAGATAAAATATTACCCGAAATTGAAAAGGCTGTGCAAAATGCCGGATTGATGCTTGTTGATGTTATCGTCAGAGGCAAAGATAATAGCCGGATAATTGAAATATTTGTTGACGGAGACGACTTTGTAACAACAAAAGTATGTGCCGACCTTAGCCGTGAAATAGGCGAAGCTTTCGATAAAGCAGAATTAATAAGCTCAAAATACAGACTCGAAGTTTCGTCGCCGGGGATTGGAAGACCGCTTAAATTTTTGCGTCAGTATAAAAAGAATTTGGATAAACATTTCGAAATTGAATTTGCCGAAGAAAACGAAACAAAAAAAATAAAAGGTAAGTTGATTGAAATAAACGGTCAGGTTCTGGTTTTTGGTGCAGGAAAAGAAGTAATAAAAATTGATTTTTCTAATATAAAAAATGCTAAAGTATTAATTAGGTTTTGATAACGGAGGCAACCTAAATGAATTATGAAATAGTTGAATCATTTGCTCAGATGGTTCGTGAAAAAAGTCTGGATAAGGATGTTCTTGCCGGAATTATTGAAGAAATATTCGGAATAATGGTAAAAAAGAAATTCGGGCTCGAAGCCAGATTTTCGGTTGTTGTGAATATGGATAAGGGAGATATTGAAATCTTTCTCGAAAGAACAATTGTTGATATAGTGGAAGATCCCAATACACAGATAAGTATTGATGAAGTTAACGAAAAAGGCAACGACGACGATCTTGAAGTTGGCGAAGATTTTGTTGAGAAACTTGAACTTTCTACATTTGGAAGAAGACTTATTAATCTTGCCCGCCAAAATCTTAACCAAAAAATACGCGAAATTGAAAAAGATTTGGTTTTTAATGAATACAGCGAGCTTTTGAAAGAAATTGTTGTTGGTGATATTTATCAGGTGCGTAAAAACGATATTCTAATCAATCACAACAAAAACGAACTTCTGCTTCCGAGGAACGAACAAATACCACGAGAAAAATATAGAAAGGGCGATACAATACGCGCCATTGTTAAAACTGTTAAAAAAACACAAAACGGTCCTATTGTAATAATTTCGCGTACAGATAACGAATTTCTAAAAAGATTGTTTGAAATTGAAATACCCGAAATATATGACGGTGTTATAGATATAAAAGGAATTGCGCGCGAACCCGGCGAAAGAGCCAAAGTTGCAGTGGAATCGCAGGATACAAGAATTGATGCCGTAGGCGCTTGCGTTGGTATGAAAGGAGTAAGAATTCACGCAATTGTACGCGAGCTTAATAACGAAAATATCGATGTGATCAATTATTCAGACGACCCCATTACATATATTCAGCGTGCTTTGGCTCCGGCTAAATTGAAGCAGATTGAAATTGACGAAGAAAACAAAAGATGCACTGTATATGCTGACAGTGATCAGGTTTCGCTTATTGTTGGAAGAAACGGCGTGAATATCCGGCTTGCAATAAAACTTACAGGATATGAAATTGAAGTAATCCGTGAACAAAAACCATTTGAAGAATACGAAGAAGATATTGAACTTATTGATATTAAAGACGAACTTGGTTCGGATGTATATCAATTATTAATAAATAACCGTTACGACACAGTACTTGAAGTTCTGCAGGCAGGCGTTGACAAATTAAAGGAAATTGAAGGAATTGATGACGAACTTGCAGAAAAAATTATTGACGTAATGAAAAATCAATTTGAAGAAGAAGAATAAGACTTTATAAAGGTTCTAAAATATGTCTGATGCAGCCAAACCTCAGAAATTGAGATTATATAAATTTGCGACCGAATTCAACCTTTCATCGGATTCGCTTGTTGACTTCCTTAAAGAAAAAGGATACAGCGTTTCCGGTCATATGACCGTATTAACCGATGAAATGATATCGGATATTAATTCGCGATTCAAAAAAGATATTGAAAAAGCTGAAAATCACTACCGGAAAATTGTAGAATTCAATAAAATGCGTGTTGATAAAACTGCGTCAATTGAAGAAAAACAGTCCGAAAAAGCTGAAATAAAACCTGTTCCTGCTGAAGAAAAAGCTCCTGAAAAAGAAGAAGATATAATTCCGGAACCGGAAGAGCAAAAACAGGATGAAGAAATTTTTGAAGACGAAACAGAAACAGATGTTGTTGTTGAATCGGTTATTGATGAACCCGAAATACAAATTCAAGATGAACCCGAAGATGTTTTACCGGAAGCAAACAAAGAAAAACCGGGTATTTTCCGCACAAAGGGGGAAATTGAATTTGAAAGGAAAAAGAAAGGTTTGACCGTAATTGGCAAATTAAATCTTGAAAAAGAGCCGGCTGAGGCCGCGTCCCAATCCGAAAAAGCTGTTCAACCCAAAACTGTTACAGCGGAGACAGATGATTCGAATAAGAACAAGAAAAAGAAAATTAAAATAAAGAAAAAAAAGAAAGACGACGAACCCGAAGTTTTTGGTGAAGCTGCGAAAAAGAAGAAAAGAAAACTGAAAAAGCCGGAAGTTGATAAACGCGAAGTTGAAGCTGCAGTAAGAAAAACGCTTCTGGATATGGAAGAGGAAACAAATCTTGGCGACAGAGCAGTGCTCCGCAAGAAAAAAAGAAAAGAAAAACAAGAAATGCTGGAACAGCTTGAAGAAATGCAGGAACTTGAAAGACAGACTATTCTGAAAGTAACCGAATTTGTGTCTGTTAGTGAACTTGCTAATCTGATGAAAGTACCGGTAATAGATGTTATACAAAAATGTATGGGTCTCGGACTGATGGTTTCAATAAATCAGCGTCTGGATAAAGAAACAATTATGCTTGTAGCGGACGAATTCGATTTTCAAGTGGAATTCCAAGAAGAGTTGTCAATTGATGAAAGCGATAATGAAGAAGAAGATGCAGATAAAATGGTTTTCAGAGCGCCTGTTGTTACAATAATGGGACACGTCGATCATGGAAAAACATCTCTTCTTGATTATGTCCGTAAAGCAAATGTGGTTGCCGGAGAATCCGGAGGAATTACACAACACATTGGAGCTTACCAGGTTAAACTGGAAAACGGAAAATATATTGCGTTTTTAGACACTCCGGGTCACGAAGCTTTTACAGCTATGCGTGCCAGAGGAGCAAAAGTTACCGATATTGTTGTATTAATTGTGGCTGCAGATGATGCGGTAATGCCCCAGACGGTTGAAGCTATAAATCACGCTCTTGCTGCAAGCGTACCTATTGTTGTAGCCATTAACAAAATAGATAAACCCGGATCGAACATAGATAAAATTAAACAGCAGCTTGCCGATAGAGGAATTCTTGTGGAAGATTGGGGCGGCAAATATCAATGTGCCGAAATATCCGCAAAAGCAGGATTAAATATTGAAACCCTTCTCGAAAAAATACTTCTCGAAGCAGAAATGCTTGATCTTAAAGCCAATCCCGACAGATTTGCACGCGGAACTGTAATTGAAACACAGCTTGATAAAGGACGCGGAATTACTTCTACAATTCTTGTTCAAAAAGGAACATTAAAAATAGGAGATCCTTTTGTTGCCGGAATTCAGCACGGAAGAGTAAGAGCAATGTTTGATGAAAGAAACAATAAAGTTAAACAGGCTGGTCCTTCTACACCGGTGTTAGTACTTGGTTTTGAAGGCTCTCCTCAGGCAGGCGACAATTTTGTTGTTGTAGAAGGCGAACGCGAAGCAAGAGAAATAAGTTTGAAACGCCAGCAGTTGAAACGCGAACAGGATCACCGCCAGATTAGAATGATTACTCTCGACGAAATTGCAAGTCAGGTTGGAACCGGCAAAATAAAAGAACTTCCTATAATAGTTAAAGGAGACGTTGACGGTTCAGTTGAAGCTCTTTCCGATTCGCTGATGAAACTTACAAATAATGAAGTTAAAGTTGTTGTTATTCACAAAGGCGTAGGAGCCATTTCCGAAGGCGACGTGCTTTTAGCCGCTGCATCGAATGCGATAATTATAGGTTTCCATGTAAGACCGCACGCAAATGCCCGAAAACTTGCCGAAAACGAAAAAGTTGATATACGCCTTTATAATATTATTTACGATGCAATAAACGAAGTTAAATCAGCACTCGAAGGAATGCTTTCACCAGTTGTTTCGGAAGAAATGGTTGCAGCTTTGGAAATCCGCGAAACATTCAAAGTTCCAAAATTAGGAACAGTTGCGGGATGTTACGTTCAGGAAGGAAAAATAAACAGGAACGATAAAATAAGGCTTTTCCGCGAAGGAATTGTTATTTACGAAGGCCAGCTTGCTTCGTTAAAGAGGTTTAAGGATGATGTACGCGATGTTGATTCGGGATACGAATGCGGATTGAACATTGCAAATTTTAATGATATAAAAGTAGGCGATATTATTGAAGCCTATAAAATTGTAGAAACCAAAAAGAAATTAGGTTCCTGATGGCTTCGGTTAGAATGGAAAAAGTTGCCCGTCTTATTCAGCATGAATTAGGCGGGATATTCTTACATAGATTAAATGATCCGGAATTTGGATTTATTACTATTACAAAAGTAAGATTAACCCCGGATTTAAAAATTGCCAGAATCTACATATCTGTTTATGATAAAGATAAACGAGTTTTGATTCTTGAAAAGATATCGCACATTAAAAAGCTTATCAGGGCAGAACTGGCAGCCAAAATATCATTAAGGTCGGTTCCCGATCTCGAGTTTTTCATTGATGATACTATGGATTATGTGGAAAAAATCGATTCTCTTTTTAAGAAGATTCATAAGGATGATTACGAAAAGAACTAAAGACTTTAATGAAATAGATTTTAACCGTGGTGAAGTTTTGCTTATTGATAAGAATTACAGATCTACTTCGTTTTCTGTTGTTCATAAAGTACGCAAATATACAGGTGTTAAAAAAGTCGGTCATGCAGGAACGCTGGACCCGCGGGCAACGGGATTATTAATAATTTGTACTGGAAAAGCCACAAAAACCATTTCGCAATATCAGCAGAAATACAAAATCTATTCAGGCAAAATAGTTATCGGAAAAAGCACGCCTTCGATGGATACTGAAACCGATCCTTATGAGATAAAAGATTATTTGCATGTTACAAATGAAATGATTGAAGAAACGAGAAAATCTTTTTTAGGAAAAATAAAGCAGACTGCTCCAATGTATTCGGCAGTAAAACATAACGGAAAAGCCTTATACAAATATGCCAGAAAAGGTGTAAATATTGCCCGGGAGCCTCGGGATGCGGAAATATACGAGTTTGAAATTACTGAAATAAACAAACCCGAAATCAGTTTCAGAATAAAATGCTCGAAAGGCACATATATACGTGTAATTGCCGATGATTTCGGGAAAAAATTAGGCTGCGGTGCTTTTCTTCTGGAGCTTAGAAGAGAAGCAATAGGCGAATATAAAGTTGAAGATGCTTTTAATATAGAAGAGTTCGGGATGCTTATGGAAAAGTATTCCGATAAAAAAGCAGAATAAGTTAGAATATTCTAATGAAAGTATATAAAGATATTTCGGAATTCAGCGGAACTGATAACACGGTTGTTACAGTCGGATCATTCGACGGACTTCATAAAGGTCATATGGATATAATAAATCGTGTTGTAAGAGAAGCCGAAAAAAGTTCTTTGAAAAGTTGTGTAGTAACATTCGATCCTCATCCAAGGACAGTTGTCACATCAAATTTTAAACATTCGGTGCTTACGCTGTTCGAAGAAAAACAAACCCTTCTTGAAAAAGCCGGAGTTGATAATCTTGTAATAATTAATTTCACTTCAGGGTTTTCTTCTAAAAGTTATTTGGAATTTATAGAAGAATATTTGATAAAAAAATTAAGAACAAAAAAAATTGTAATAGGATACGATCATAAATTCGGGAAAAACAGGCTGGGTGATAAGGAAAAACTCAGGCAGATTACAAATAGCAGCGGCGTGGAAGTTATTGAGGTAAACGCTGTTAAAAGCAATTCCGATGAAATAAGCAGCACAAAAATACGGAATGCGATTTCGGACGGCGATATTGAAAAAGCAAATAAATTTCTTGGAAGATATTATACTGTTACCGGAATTATTGTAAAAGGCGCTCAACGCGGCAGAAAACTGGGGTATCCTACTGCCAATATTCTTGCGGATGAAAAAAAACTTATTCCCGGTGCAGGAGTTTATGTTTCCAGAATTTTTTTGGGAAAGAATGTGTATTTCGGACTTACAAACATAGGGTTGCGTCCAACGTTCAACGATACAGATGTTTTTATGATAGAAACGAATATTTTCGATTTCGAAAAAGATATTTACGGCGAAAAACTAACAGTTGAATTTATTGGCAGAATAAGAGACGAAATACGGTTTGGTAATGCAGATATGCTTATCGAGCAGATAAAAAAAGACAAAGAGGAATGTTTAAAATATATTAAAAATTTAACCAACTAATTGATTCCGGTAAAAAACTGGAATTTAATCGTACAAAAAAAGGAGTTACAAAATGAGTATCACAAAAGAAAAAAAACAGGAACTGATTAAAAAATTCGGCAAAAATGATAGCGACAGCGGAACAGTTGAAGTGCAGGTTGCTATTCTTACCGAAAGAATAAATCAGCTTACTGGACACTTCGAAGCCCACAAAAAAGACCATGCATCGCGCAGAGGTTTATTGATGCTTGTAGGTAAAAGAAGGAGATTATTAAACTACGTTGCCAAAAAAGATATCGCAAGATACAGAGCAATAATTAAAGAACTTAATATAAGAAAATAAGAGGCCAAATAGATGGTTTATAAAAAAGAAGTTGAAATAGGTGGAAAAATTCTTTCTATCGAAACCGGAAAACTTGCCAAACAGGCAAACGGTTCGGTTATGGTAAGATACGGAGATACAATGGTGTTAGTTACCGTTGTTGCTGCCTCCGAACCTAAACAAGATGTGGATTTTTTACCCCTTTCAGTTGAATACAGAGAAAAATCCTTTGCCGCAGGAAAAATTCCCGGCGGCTTTTTTAAACGCGAAGGGAAACCGACAGAAAAGGAAATTTTAAGTGCAAGGTTGATAGACAGACCAATCAGACCGTTATTTCCTGATAATTACTATTTTGAAACACAAATAGTTGCAGGTGTTTATTCGTACGACTGCGAAAATGATGCTGATGTATTAAGCACTATTGGTGCATCAGCAGCACTTACAATTTCGGATATTCCTTTTCTCGAGCCAATCGGCGAATTCCGCGTGGGAAGAGTGGACGGACAGTTTATAATTAATCCTACACACTTGCAGGTTGAACAAAGTGATATGGAGCTTGTTGTTGCTGGTACCAAAGATTCTATTATGATGGTTGAAGGCGAATCCAAAGAAATAAGCGAAAACGATCTTCTGGAAGCATTGAAGTTTGCTCATACCGAAATTAAAAAGATTATTGATGTTCAAAATGAACTGCGAGAACTTTGCGGAAAAGCAAAATTCGATGTTCCTGTTCAGGAAGTAAATCAGGAACTGGTTAATGAAGTTAAGGAACTTGGTTATTCAAAACAGGCTGAAATTGTTGCAACTGTTCTTGCTAAAGAAGAAAGATCAGCAAAAAACAAAGAACTTGTAGCCGAAATTGTTGCCGCTTTATCCGAAAAATATCCTGAAAGCGAAAAAGCAATAAAAGTGCTGATGCACGATTATGAAAAAGAATTAATGCGCAACAGAATTCTTGATGAGGGAATAAGACTCGACGGAAGAAATACAAAACAGATCAGACCTATTTCTATAGAGCTTGGGCTGCTTCCCCGCACACACGGATCGGCTTTGTTTACACGCGGAGAAACCCAGAGTTTAACTACAATTACTCTTGGAACAAAATCCGACGAACAGATAATTGACGGTCTTCAGATGGAATATACAAAACGTTTTATGCTTCATTATAATTTTCCACCTTTCAGTGTAGGTGAAACAGGAAGATTAAGCGGTCCCGGAAGAAGAGAAATCGGTCATGGCAATCTTGCTGAAAGAGCTCTTAAATATGTTGCTCCAGCCGAAGGACAGTTCCCTTATACTATACGCGTAAATTCGGATATTCTCGAATCGAACGGTTCATCTTCGATGGCTACAGTCTGCGCCGGTTCATTGTCTATGTTCGATGCAGGTGTCCCGGCAAAATGTTCGATTTCGGGTATTGCTATGGGACTTATTAAAGAAGGCGAAAAATATGCAATACTTTCGGATATATTAGGAAATGAAGATCATCTCGGCGATATGGATTTCAAAGTTGCTGGTTCGCGTAATGGTATAACTGCTTTCCAGATGGATATAAAAATTCAGGGAATATCATTTGAAATTATGCAAAACGCGCTTCAGCAGGCAAAAGAAGGAAGAATGCATATCCTTAATTTGATGGACGAAGCAATTCCTGAACCGCGGAAAGAATTATCGCAGTATGCGCCAACACTTATAACTCATAAAATAGACACCGATAAAATTGGAGCCGTAATCGGTTCCGGCGGTAAAGTTATTCAGGGAATTCAAAGAGAATTCGGCGTGGAAATTAACATTGAAGAAAACGGAAATGTTAATATTGCTGCTGTAAATGCTGCTGCAGCCGAAAAAGCCCGTGAATATATAAAACTTTTAACTTCGGAACCTGAAATTGGAAATGTTTACGAAGGAAAAGTTGTAAAGATTACCGATTTCGGAGCGTTTGTTGAGATTATGCCGGGACAGCAAGGCTTGCTGCATATTTCGCAGATAGACACAGCCCGGGTTAATAAAGTAACCGATGTTTTGAAAGAAGGCGATAAAATTCAGGTAAAACTGATAAAAATTGAAAACGGCAAATTCAGCTTAAGCCGAAAAGCATTACTTTCAGAAGAAAAAACAAAAACAGAATAAGAACAAAAAGTGCTGAATTTTTAAATTCAGCACTTTTATAAAAATTGATAAAAGAATGAAGGCAGGTAAATTAGACATAGGGAGCAAATTGATTTTAGCGCCTATGGCAGAAATAACCGATTCTGCCTTCAGAAAAATATGCAGAGATTACGGTGCAGGGTTAACATTTACTCAAATGGTAAGCGCCGATGGCGTAATTAAAAACAATTTTAATACATTGCGTTACCTTGTCTTCAGCCGTCAGGAAAAACCAATAGGGGTTCAGGTACTCGGAAGAGAACCGGAAATATTAAAAAATGCAGTAAACGAGCTTATCAATTTTCAGCCCGATGTAATTGATTTAAACGGTGGTTGCCCAGCTTCAAAAGTTTGCAAATTTGATATGGGAGCCAAACTGCTTGACGATACTTTTCAACTTGGAAAGATTGTAACCACAATGGTAAAAGCAGCCGGAAATATTCCCGTTTCGGTAAAACTGCGTCTCGGAAAAAATAATAAAAAAATTAACATTATCGAGAATGCAAAAGTTTGTGAAGAAAACGGAGCATCTTTTATTATTGTTCACGCGCGTACCCGTGAAGATAAATACAGTTCGCAGCCGCTTATGCATTGGGTTGGAGAGGTGAAACAAAAAATTAAGATACCGGTTGTTGTAAACGGTTCGCTGTTTGAACCTGCAGAAATTGTTAAAGTATTAAAAGATACCGGAGCCGATTCGGCAATGATTGCACGCGGTGCTTTGGGAAACCCTTTTATTTTCAGCAGATTTAATGCCATTTACGAAACAGGAACCGATCCCGGCTCGCCGTCATTGCAGGAAATTAAATCAGTTTGTTTAAAGCATACTGAATATTGCACAAGCGAAATGGATGAAACAGCTGCAATTAATAAAATGAAAAAACATATCATCTGGTATTTCAAAGAATATAAAGGGATTGAGTTTTTAATGGATAAAATATTCTCGGTTAAAACATTTAATGTATTAATTGAGCTAATAGATGAGCATATCAATAATATTGATAACGAATTTTATAAAAATGATACAACGGAAGATTTCCGCAGAAAATTTAATGAAAAAGTAATATTCTGGTCGGATAATTAATCCGTAAAAAAGGTTTGAGAAAATTATGAACAAAGAAATTATAATTAACTCTTCTGCATCTCAGCACAGGGTAGCTATTACAGAAGACGGAAACTTAGTTGACTTTTTCGTGGAAACACCGGAAAAGAAAAGAATGGTTGGGGATATTTACCTTGGAAGGGTTGCAAGAGTACTTCCCGGAATTAAAGCAGCGTTTATTGATATCGGTTTAAAGCACGATGCATTTTTGCATTTTTCGGATATTGGAGACAGACTTGAAGGTCTTCAAAGTATTTTTGATGAAGAAGCAGATGTTGATATTGACGAAGATGAAAAAGAAACCGGAAGCGAAAAACCTGCAGATTTGCCAGTTGTATCAAAACCTTCGGTAAAGTTGAAAAAAGGACAGGAAATTTTAATCCAAATAATTAAAGAACCTGTTGATAATAAAGGAGTGCGTGTTACATCATCTATTTCAATTCCCGGAAGATTTTGCGTGCTTCTTCCCTTTGATGATAAAATCGGAATTTCTAAAAAGATAACGGATTTTAGAGAACGCCGCCGGTTAAAAAAACTGGCAAGAAGTATAATACCATCAAATTGCGGATTGATTATTCGTACTGCGGCAAAAGACCAGACAGAAGAACTGCTATCGAACGATTTAAAACATCTTGTTAAAAGCTGGATAGAAGTTCAATCGCTTGCAAAAAAGAAAAGTCCGCCGGAATTGATATATGAAGATGTGGGAACAACTTCAAGTGTTATAAGAGACTTATTTACTCCCGATGTTACAAAGGTTTTTATCGATTCTAAAAAAATGTACCGGGAAGTAAGGAGTTATCTTGAGGTAGTTCAGCCAGGTTTAATTAGCAGGCTTGAACTATATAAAGATAACCGTTCAATATTTGAGGCTTTCAGGATTGAAGAGCAAATAAAACTTTTAATGGGACGTAAGGTTCCACTTCCAAGCGGCGGACACATAGTAATTGATCATGCCGAAGCTATGATAGTTATTGATGTTAACAGCGGAAGATATGCCGCAAAAAAAGAGCAGGAACAAAATTCCTTAAGAACAGATCTGGAAGCAGCCCGCGAAATTACCCGTCAGTTACGACTAAGGGATATAGGCGGACTGGTTGTTATTGACTTTATTGATCTTGAAGATGAAAAGAACAGGAAAAAGATTTACGACGAAATTAAAAAAGAGTTTAAAAAAGACAGAGCCAAAACTGCAATTCTGCCGATGACGGAATTCGGACTTATTCAAATAACCCGTCAAAGAGTGCGCGAAAATATCATGCAATCGATGCACGAAAGCTGCCCTTACTGCAACGGCACGGGAATATTATCGAAAAAATCGAATATAATACACGAAATTGATGACTGGTTAAAAAAATATAAAATGCAGGGACGCGAAAGGTTGCTTACATTAAAGATTAATCCTGTTATAAGCGAAAAATTACGGGAAGGAAAAATATCGACTCTTGTAAAACTTCAGTTTAAGTACAGATTAAGAATAAAAATTAACGAAGATGCCAAAACCGTACCCGATCAATTTTCGTTTATATCCAATAAAACGGGGGCAGAAATTGCTATAGTTTAAATTAAAAGATATTTTTTAGGAATCAATTTTCATTTAAATTTTATTAGTCTTAATTTATGATGTAAATCTAAATTTATGAGGAAATAAATATGAAGTTTTTTATTGATACAGCAAATCTGGAAGAAATTAAAGAAGCAGGATCTTTAGGAATTCTTGACGGAGTTACAACAAATCCTTCACTGGTTGCAAAAGAAGGAAAGGCTTTTATTGAGCTTTTAAAAGAAATAGTAAAAATTGTTGACGGACCTATAAGCGCCGAAGTTGTATCAACAGATTATAATGGTATATTAAAAGAAGCATACGATTTAGCTAAAATTCATAAAAATATTGTAATTAAAGTTCCTTTAATTAAAGAAGGCTTGAAAGCCGTTAAAACATTAAGTGGTGACGGAATTAAAACAAATGTTACTCTTTGTTTTTCGGCATCGCAGGCGCTGCTTGCAGCAAAAGCAGGTGCAACATATATTAGTCCCTTTGTTGGAAGGTTGGACGATATAAGTCACGACGGCATGGGCTTGATTGAACAGATTGTTACAATTTACAACAATTATGAGTTCGATACTCAGGTTCTTGTTGCAAGCATAAGGCATCCGTTGCACCTTGTAGATGCAGCAATGATGGGCGCACATGTTGCAACAATGCCATTCGATGTAATAAATAAATTATTCAAGCATCCTTTAACTGATATAGGGTTAGAGAAATTTTTAAGCGATTGGAAAAAAGTGACAAAATGATTAAACAAACAAAATTATATAACATACATAAAGCATTGGGAGCAAAAATTGTTGAATTTGCTGGGTTCTCTATGCCGATTCAGTATAATTCCATTATTGCCGAACACAAGGCAGTAAGAGAATCTGCCGGATTATTCGATGTTTCGCATATGGGTGAAATATTTGTCCGCGGAAACAATGCGCTCAAATTTATTCAGAATATTACAATTAACGACGCATCGAAATTATTGCCTGGGAAAATTCAATATTCTGCAATGTGCCTCCCCGACGGAGGGATAGTTGATGATTTACTTGTTTATATGATTGAAGAAAGCGAATATATGATAGTGGTAAATGCATCAAATAAAGATAAAGATTTTGATTGGATGAAAAAAAACAATCAGTCGGCTGCAGAAATAACAGATTGCAGCGATGAATATTCGCTTCTTGCCTTGCAAGGTCCTCAATCAAAAACTATACTTCAGAAAATTTGCAATCGCGAATTGAACCTTGAATATTATAATTTTTTCATGGCAAAAGTTGCAGATGAAGAAGTTCTTGTTTCGAGGACAGGCTACACAGGTGAACTTGGATATGAATTATATTTTAAGGGAAACGAAGCAACAGCCGAAAAAATATGGAATACACTTATGAAAGCAGGCAAAGATGAAGGATTGGTTCCTGCAGGTCTTGCTGCCCGCGATTCATTAAGACTGGAAATGGGTTTTTCGCTTTACGGAAATGATATAGACAATACTACCAATCCCATTGAAGCAGGATTGGGATGGATTACAAAATTAAATAAACCGTCGTTTATCGGAAAAGAAGCTTTACAGCAATTTAAAAGCAAAGGAACTTCCAGAAAACTTTCTGGAATTATTACAAAAGAAAAATGTTTTCCGCGGAAAGGTTACGCAGTTACTTGCAATGGAAAAAAAATCGGTGAAGTTACAAGCGGTACGGTTAGTCCGGTTCTAGAAGAACCTATTGCTTTAGCATATGTTGAAAGCCAATATTCTGAAATAGGAACAAAAGTAAACTTCCTTATCAGAGAAAAAGAAATTCCGGCAACAATCTGTAAATATCCGTTTATAAAAAAATAATATGAAAATAAATGTACTTTTTTCGCCGTTAAATGTGGATGACTTGTATTTTACAGGGAAAACTACAGTAGTAATAGATGTACTTCGGGCTTCAACCACTATTATAACAGCACTTTCGCGGGATGCCCGCGAAGTTATTCCAGTTAATTCAATTGAATTTGCAATGAAAGTTTCGGGAAACGCTTTTGGCGGACAAACGCTGCTCGGCGGCGAAAGAAATACAAAAATGATAGAAGGCTTTACTTTTGGAAATTCTCCGCTTGAATACGATACAGACAGTATTTCTGGAAAATCGATTATATTGTTTACATCTAACGGAACAAAAGCCGTTGTTAAAGCAAAATTTTCAGAAAATCTTTTTATTGCATGTTTTAACAATCTGAAAATTACCGCCCAGTACGCTGCTTATCTTGGCAACGATCTCGAAATATTGTGCGCAGGTTCAAGCGGAATGTTTTGCATAGAAGACTCGGTTTGCGCCGGTAAACTAATCCACGAAATAAGAAACATTAAAGATGATGTAATTATTACGGATGCAGCCAGGGCAAGTCTTGTTTTAAGTGAAACCTTAGGGCTGGATGTTTATAAAATGTTAAGCGAATGCGAACATGGACAGCTTCTTATTAAAAACGGTTTTGAAGAAGATATAAAATTTTGCGCCGAATTAAACAACAATAATATAGTGGCAAACTTTAAAACCGGTGTAGTAAAAAAAACAGTTTTACCCGATAATGAATACACTGCTTAGTTAAAAAGTACCGATGCGCTCAGAAAACAAACAAAAAAATCAAAAAACAGCAAAAGACGAAAGTATATTTCTTTCGGCTGAAAAAAAGAAAATTATTCTGGGGCTGCTGATGTGTTTGATTTCAGTATTAATTGCTCTGAGTATTTTTTCCTATTCCGGCTACGATAAAGCAAATCTTAAATATCAATTCTCCGATTTGTTTACAGTTTTTTCGGATAACCCCGATGTTTTGCAAAGAATTGACAGCACAAACAATTGGCTCGGTATTCTTGGGGCATACATATCCGATATTCTTATTAATTCCACTATCGGATATTTCTCAATCATTTTTCCGGTAATACTTTTTATCTGGGGATATGCTGTTTTAAAAAACGATTTTTACAAATCCGCAGGATATACCAGCAATGCTCTTGTTGCTGCGGGAATTTTGTTTGCATCGTTTTTCGGAGTTCTTCAGGCGGATTTGAATATTTTATACGACTATCCCGAGCTTTCCGGAAAAGTAGGTCTTTTTTTTGGTTCGGGTTTAAGCAGATTATTAGGCGAATTAGGCGGATTGATTCTTCTCGCGTTTTTAATGTTTATTGAGGTTTTTCTAGTTTTTGATATTAAAATTGAAAAGATTTTTGCGGCAATAAGCGGATTTTTTAAAGATGATGAAACAAAAGAGGACAATAAAGAATTAAAAGCCCAGACAAATCTTGAAAAGATAAAAAAATTAAGAGTTTCGGAAGAAATTAAAACTGAACAGACTGATGCAGCAGAAGAATCCGAAGAAAAAAAGGAAACTACAATACGGATTATTAACAAAAATAAAGAAGATCGGATTACTGAAGAAGAGCCGGCAAGAGAAAACTACGACGATAAACAAATATTGAGCAAAACAGAAGAAAATACTGAAATGAGCGTAGAAAGGAAATTTGAAGCAGATGCGCCAGAACAATGGGAAGAAGAAATTAATTTTACTCCTCCGGGGTTAACTCTTTTTGATAATGAAGACGGACAAATAGAAATTCCGGAAATAGAACTTAAAAAGAATGCTGCGCTTTTAAAAGAGAAACTTTCGTTATTTGACATTGAGATTGAAGATATTTCTGTTACACCGGGACCGGTTGTAACACTTTACGAAATTGTACCTGCTCCGGGTGTTAAAATCAGCAGAATTGTAAGTCTCGAAAACGATATCGCTTTAGCTTTGGCTGCCCGTGGAATAAGAATTATTGCGCCGATTCCGGGAAAAAGCGCAATCGGTGTTGAAATTCCAAATGCCGTACCTTCTCTTGTAAGCGCAAGATCTGTAATCTCAAAAATAAAAGATAGTAAAAAAGAACTTCCCCTGGCTTTAGGAAAAACAATTTCGGGTGAAGTTTATATAACCGATTTAGCATCAATGCCTCATCTTCTTATTGCCGGTTCAACCGGTTCGGGTAAAAGCGTTGGTATTAATATGATAATAACCAGCTTGCTTTATGCCAAACATCCGTCCGAAATTAAATTTGCAATCATCGATCCAAAAAAAATAGAACTGTCGTTTTACCAGAAACTCAGCAGGCACTATTTAGCTGTTTCGCCGGATTTGGATGAAGAAATTATTACAAATCCGCAAAATGCATTACTGCTTCTTAAAGCTGTTGAATATGAAATGGAAAAACGTTACGATAAATTAGCTAAAGCCGGTGTAAGGAACATCGTAGATTATAATGAAAAAATATTGAATCCCAGAAAACGGCCTGCAGATACAGAAACTATGAAACATTTTAAGATGCCTTATATAGTTGTTGTAATTGATGAACTTGCCGATCTTATGATGACTTCCGGAAAAGAAGTGGAAGAGCCTATTGCCCGGCTTGCACAACTTGCCCGCGCTGTGGGAATACATCTTATTGTTGCAACTCAGCGCCCTTCAGTAAATGTGATTACAGGTGTAATCAAAGCAAATTTCAGTGCCCGTGTAGCTTACCAAACAGCAACAAGAATTGATTCAAGAACTATTCTTGATATGAAAGGAGCCGAGCAGCTGCTTGGCCGCGGAGATATGCTGTTTTTACCGGGAGGTTCGCCTAAGCCGATAAGAATTCAGAATGCATTTATCTCTACTGACGAAGTTGAAAAGATTACAAATTTTATACATACGCAGAAAGGTTATTCCCGCAGATATTTTCTACCCTCACTTGTTGAAAAGAAAACTGCAGACGGCAGCAGCGGATTATCGGATATTGACCCAATGTTTGAAGAAGCTGCTAGGGTAATAGTTAGGCATCAGCAAGGTTCGGTATCTCTTCTTCAAAGGAAATTAAAGTTAGGATATTCCCGGGCTGCCCGCATTGTAGACCAGCTTGAAGAAGCAGGTGTTGTGGGTCCTGCAGAAGGAAGCAAAGCCCGCGAGGTTATTTGCGAAAACGAAGAACAATTAGAAACTATTTTGAGATCATTATGAAAATCATAAATATTTTATTTGTTTGTTTTTTTATTTCGGCAATTTCCGGTCAAAATACAGATTTTGAAAATATTAAGAACAAAATTACTAAGCCAGAATGTATATTTATAGAATTTGTTCAAAACACTAAAATAGGCGGAAATAAAGTCAGCAGTTCGTTCAAAGCAAAGCTTTTTTTTAAAAAAGAAAATAAGTATAAAGTCGAATTCAAAAAAAACATTATAGTCTGCAACGGAGAAACTTTGTGGAATTATAATAAAGATTTTAACCGGGTTGTAATAAATAGTCCCAACGATGAAAACACAATTTTTAATGTTCAAAAACTTTTTGAAGAGTTGAATACTTATAAAATTAGCGAAAACTCCGAAAAAAGAATGATAATACTTGAAGCGAAAAATTTGAATACAAGTTTTAAAAAAGTAAAAATATTCTATGATAAAGATTTTTCGATAGAAAAACTTCAACTTTTTGATTTAACCGACAATATTATTGAAGTAGAAATAAAAAAAATTAAATATAACGAAAGTTTCAGTGATGGGTTTTTTGAATTTACAGCTCCAAAAGGAAGTCAGGTAATTGACCTCAGATAAACAGGAAAAATCGACAAAAATAAAAAGCATATTCGGGTTTTTACTTCCGCTGCTTCTAACAGCGGCTTTTCTTTTTATTGCATTTCGTAAAGTTGATGTTGCGGAATCATTCAGACTTTTATCCGAAATATCATTAGCTTATTTTGCGTTTTATTTCTTGTTTTTTTGCTTGGGTAATTACTTAAGAGCACTGCGGTGGAAATATATTCTTAATTCTGTTAAACCCGATACCAAAATGTTGAACTTGCTAGGCGCAACAATGGTGGGATATGGTGTAAACTGTGTTCTACCAAGGTTCGGAGAAATTTACAGACCGGCATTTTTAGGAAAATGGGAAAATATTTCACGCTCTTCGGTATTTGGGACAATTATAGTAGAAAGAATTATTGATTTGCTGGCATTAGGTTTTTCAGTTTTAATAAGCGTTATGATTTTTCCCGGTGATTTGTATGCCGAGTTTCCTTGGTTAAAATCAACTGTATATATTGGATTTGCATTTATGATTGCTTTAATTGTAATTGTAGTTCTTACTGTCCGGCTGAAACATCATTTTTATGATATTATTGTAAAGATGGCAGGAAAGTTATCGCAAAAACTTGCCGATAAACTTGCATATTTATTTGACACTTTGGTTGAAGGTTTTACAAGTTTAAAAGGAATCCGGAATTATATTTTAACAATTTTATTAACAGCAGCAATAATGTGCATATATGCATTAACTTTATATTCAGGTTTTTATGTTCTTGGTATGCAGGAGATTAAAGAAGTAACATTTGCTACAGCTTGGATTGTCATGTCAATAAGTTCTTTTGGTGTGGTAATTCCAACACCCGGAAGTACTGGATCTTATCACGCATTCGTGATGGCAGTTTTAATTCAGATTTTTGGTTTTGCAAACGAGATAAGCGGAGCATACGCATTGTTTACACATTTAGTTTCATATTTCTCATTTATTTTATCAACACTGTTTTTCGTTTTTATTATTAACAAAATACGGGAAAAATCCGGTATTAAAAAAGAAACATTTATAAGTGTTTTTCATTTAAAAAAAGGTGATAATTGAAATTAGCAGTTATAATTGCCGCAATTATTCTTAGTCTGCCGTTATATGCGCAATACGATTTTTCAGCAGGGATGGGAGTTAATTTAGTTAATACGCCTTCACTGAATGATTATGTTGTTAACTTCAGGACGGTTGATAAGATGAAAGACTTTAATATTTCTGCAGAATTTTTTTTAGGCGGAGCAGTTAACATTAGCAAAAACTGGCAGCTCGGTTTCGAATATACAGGGGCAGTTCAATCTTTCGAATCGAAATATCAAGGTCTCTCAGGTAATTATTCAATTGATTATTATGCCCATAAACCTTCGATTCTTGCTTTTTACTTAATTCAGGGTGAAGGATATACTTTAAAATTCGGAGCCGGCGGCGGATACAGAGTTTTTAACATTACCGAAAAAATCCATAATTCAAAAGACTATACTGCCAAAGGAGCCGGTTTATTATTAAAGTTTGAAGGACATACTTTGTTAGGAGGAAATTTTTACGCAGTTCTTTCAGGAAGTCTATTTCAAGATTTTTCGGGAGCAGCAGAAAACGGGAATGAAAAATTACGTAATGAAATTACAAAAGAAGATATTTGTTTTAACACGTTTGGAACAGGAATAAAAATTGGTGTTTCATATTTTATAGGAAGATAATGGATATTTTACAAGCGATTATTTTAGGTGTTATTCAGGGGCTTACAGAGTTTTTACCCGTTAGCAGTACGGGACATTTAACCGTTGCCGGAAAAATTATGGGTCTTATTTCAGAAGAAAATCCCGAAAGATGGACGGCGTTTATAGCAGTAATTCAAGTAGGAACATTATTTTCGATTCTTACTTTTTTTTGGAAAGATATTCTTAACATTTCAAATGATTTTATAAAAGAAAATCTATTAAAAAGAAAAAAATTCAGCGAGCAGAATCATAATTCAAAATTGGGGTGGTATATAATTCTGGGAAGTATTCCTGTTGTGGTTATCGGACTCGGTTTTAAGGATTTTATTGAAGGGCAATTCACAAAAAATCTCTATGTTATTTCCGGAAGTCTGATAGTTTTAGGATTAATCCTGGCAGTTGCGGAAAAAACCGGTAAATTTAGCAGAAAACTTACAGATATTAAATGGTACGATGCGCTTATTGTAGGAGTTGGTCAAAGCCTTGCGCTTATCCCCGGATCCTCAAGATCCGGTACAACAATTACTGCTGGAATGTTTTTAGGTTTCGACCGGGAAACTGCGGCTCGGTTTTCATTTTTATTAAGCATTCCCGCGATTTTTGGAAGCGGACTTTTAGAGTTTTACAAATCACTTGAATATATTGATGCATCGGGATTTATAAATTTGTTTGCAGCAACAATTGCGGCAGCAATAAGCGGTTATTTAACCATAGAATTTTTATTGCGGTTTCTGAGAAAGAATTCTACTTTTGTCTTTGTTTTTTACAGAATAATAGTTGGAACGATTATATTATTGTTGATTTATAACGGAATTATTTCGGCCTGAAAATATTGGAGGATTAAAAATTGGCAAAAAGCGAAGCAATACCCGGCTTATCGGAATTAGCAAAATATAAAACAGCAGAAAAAGCTTTGCCGGTTTATTTCTTTTGCGGTACTGACACTTATGCCATCGATTCTGAAGTTAAGGAATTAGTCAAATCATTTGAAAATCTCGTATTATCTGAATTTGATAGGGAAACAATTACATCCGAAAAAAAAGATTCTATTGAATCCCTTATAGATTTAGCATATTCTTTCCCTTTCGGAGGCGGTAAAAAGATTATAATTATCGACGATTTTAAAAATTACTCCAATCCAAAAGATCTAAAAAAGTACATCAACAGTCCCTGCGAAACAACAATTTTAATTATTAAAGGTCCGGAAAAAGTAAATACTCTTTCTGAACCATATAAAACACTGGCCGGAAAGGGATTTATTTTTCAGGCTAACAGCCTTAAAGGGCTGCAGCTTGCTTCGTGGCTGAAGAATAAAGCAGATAAAGCGGGAATAAAAATATCGCAAGAATCAGCTGCACTGTTAGTTGAAATAACCGGGGAAGAAAAATCGCTGCTGGAAATTCAGCTTATTAAGTTAAACGATTACGTTGGCGATGGAAATGAAATTACAGCGGATTCAATTAGAAATTTTGCTTCTGCTACAAAAGAATATTCTATTTTTGACCTTCAGGATGCCTTATCGGCTGGAAATAAAACACAAAGCTTGAAAATTATTTATAATCTGATATCAAAAGGAACTGAAATCAGTATGATAATTTCGATGTTGGCAAAGTTTATTTTAATAATTACACGCGCAAAAGAGCTTCAAAAAAGTAATCTTAGCGATGATCAGGCTGCTGCAAAACTTTCGGTAGCAAGATATTATTTTATTAAGTGCAAAACATCAAAATATTTCAATAGATTTGAAAGATTGCAAATAGCCGCGCAAGCTTTGCTTTCAGCCGATTTAAAATTAAAAACTTCGGCAATGGAACCAAAGTTGATTGCCGGACTTTTAATAGCAGAAATTTTCAGCAATAATTGATGTAAAAATTGATTCTTATATTAATTAATGCAAAGTTTGATGAAACAATTACAAAAATAAAAAGTATAAAAGACATTGAAATTGAAACTGAATGATTTAACAGATGAACAACTAATATTGGAATTTCAAGAAAATCAAACTCTTGAAGCTTACGAAATTCTAGTAAGGAGGTTTAAAGATCCTTTAATAAATTATGTTTACAGATTTCTGGGAGATAAAGACGCTTGTGTTGATATTGTTCAAGATACGATGATTAAATTGTATTTGCATAAAGATTCTTATAAATCGTATGCTAAGTTTTCAACGTGGATTTATACAATTGCCGGAAATCTGGCAAAAAACGAATTGAAAAGAAGAAAAAGAAGAACAATATTTTCGCTGCACGGAGGAAAAGAAGATGAAGATCGTCCGCTTGAAATTAAAGATGATATGTTTCTTGCACCTGATGTTGCCACCGACAGTGAAATAAAAAACGAAATAATTCAAAAAGCATTAATGAAAATAAAACCTATATACCGTGAATTAGTTATTTTAAGAGATATTCAGGAATTATCGTACGAAGAAATATCCGATATGAAAAAAATGGCAATAGGTACTGTTAAATCAAGAATAAACCGAGGCAGAGCACAGCTGCAAAAATTGTTAAAAAATATTTATAAAGAGTAAACCTATGAAGAAAAATACTTACAGTGAAGAGGAAACCAGATACTCTGAAATTATTGATACTCTTAAAAGTTTACCGGAAATAAAAGCTCCCGATAACTTTGAATATAATTTGATGATTAAAATTCAGAACGGTCAGTTCGAAAGCAATCTGAAAAAAAATAAAAGTACAAATAAATTATGGATTTTTATTCCAAGTACGGCTGTAGCTTTAAGCACAATACTTTTATTTACGATATTTATCGATTTCAGCAGCAAAGAAACAAAAGAAATTTCTTTGGCAGATCTTCAATATATAACTCCTCGCATTCAGACTTATGAATCGTCAAAGGAATTTTCTCCCGAAAAAAGTAAATCAGTACGGGAAAGCGAAAAACTTGTTAAAAACAAAGAAGTTCTACCTAACGATGTAATTGAGACAGAAACTGAAAAATATCCGTTTAATCAAAATTATTCGGTTGATGTTGATAATTATATTGAAGAAAGAAGGCATTCACAGCAAAGCGGTTCAAATCATTCAATGCTTGCATCCGGAGGGGTTCATTATCCTGAATTTAACGGATTTTATTTAAGACAGCAGGAAATGGAATTGATACGATTATATAAAGCTCGTCTCGATTCAATTATTGAAGCTAGCGAAAACGGAAGATAAAGATCTGCAAAAAGTATTAAAAACTTACCTTTTATTTTGCAGTCAGAATTTCAGTAAGCTTTCTATTTATTGAACCGTCTTGAATTAGTACAGGAAAATCTCCTTTATAACACCAATGGCAGTAAGCAATATTATGCTCGTTAAAAACTGAACAAATATCTTTATACCACCTGAACATTATTTCTTCATCAATTTTTGGATACATGCCGTATTCGCCGCAATAAAGGGGCAGATTTTTTTCCTTTGCATAACGGATAGCAGGCATCATCAGCTCGGCAAGCTTTTCTTTATCGTAATAACCGTTTGCATACTCGCGCATTGCTTTAACGGCTTTTGGTGATAAATTTTTATATTCCGAAGTGTCAACTGTCCAGCCGGGATAGTTAACCTTTCCTCTATATTCCGAAAAAGGAGTCCATGGTGCAGAATAAAGAGCTAGGGCGCTTGGCGAAAAGCAATGAAAACTTATTATTATATTTTTATCATTTTCGGGTAATATTAACAAAGGAACATTTTGAGGTTTCTGCCAGATAATTGATCCAATAACAATTTTACGGTCTGGTTCAGTTACCCTTAAATTATTAATTACTGAATTTAACAGCTCATTCCATTCTTCGGGAGTTTCTGCGCCAGCCTCACTTAAAATTTCATAAGCTAAAATGTCTGTTGGATAGTCTTTCAATTCCTCAGATAAATCTTTCCACATGGACACGACTTTCTGACGCTCAGAAGGGTCTGTCCAAATAATATTGGTTGCGGAATTGAAAAAATGTGCACGGATAATATGCAAATCAACAATAACTCTAAGTCTTCTTTTCGCTGCCCAATCAATAGCATTATGAAGCAACTTAAAAGCTTCAGTTTCTTTGTTTCCAGCAGAATCCCACAGTTGCACTTCATCAACAGGCAATCGGATATGATCAAATCCCGCAGCTTTTATCGAATCGAAATCAGCTTCGGTAATATAATTTTTCCGAATTTCGCCTCTGTTAATGTTTTGTGAAAGCCAGTGACTTACATTTACACCAGTCCGTATAGTAAACTTATCAGAATTGTTGGTTTCTTCATTTTTTGAACAAGAAAACAAGAAAAGAACAGTACAGGTAAAAAAAACAATCGAATATTTTAAATTCATTTTTCCTTTTATTTAAGTTGGATTTAATAACTATATACAACTATACTAAAGTTTTCCCTATGGCGATAACTATTTTCCGAAATATCTTTCTGCAAAATCAAGGAAATACTTCCAATTCGGACCATTAGTATGTCCTCCTTTGTGCTGGCGGAATGCAAGTTCGCCCATCGTAAGCGATGTTTCAATCGGCGGAAAATTGTAAGTTCCCAAACCTTTTTTTCCTAAAAGCTCGTAAACAGGAGAAGCAAAAGCTCCGCCAAGAAACATACCTTTTGCATCCACCCATCCCCCTTCAACTTCAAGCGAACCGGAACCTATAAAAACAGGACGCGGCGCGCATAAAGCAACAAGCATATGGGCATCTACAGGCAAATTATCGGGAGTCAAAGGTCCGATATATTTAATAAAATTTCCCGCAAACCAATGATATTCAGATGAACTTGCAAGATTTTCAACCTGCTCGCCGTAATTTCTTCGTAAAATTTTTGCTCCTCCGGCTCCGGAAGAACCTATGAAAGCTGCAGCAAATCTTTCATCATAAGCCATAGTTACTAAAGCGGCTTTTCCATAACGCGAAAGACCTTCGATGGCTACTTTTGCTGCATCGGCATCTTTATCAGTTTCCAGATAATCCAAAGCTCTGCCCGCTCCCCAAGCCCAGGCACGCAATACTCCCCAGTCATCAGTCTTGCGGCGGGCTCCTTTATTTGAAAGGCCTATGATTCCTTCAGTCAGTCCCGCACCGTTATCTGCCTGATAACTGGCTGGTACCAGAATTGCATACCCCCACCCTTTTTGTAAAATCTGTTTTTGCCAGCTTATTTCTTTTTCGGTTTCTGCAGGCGGTTCGGGCATTTTAAAACCCGGCGGAAGAATAAACCCGAATTCCATAATTACCGGAACAGGCTTTTTAATATCTTTTGGAAAAGTAACAGTCATTTTTATATTAACTTCAATTTGAGGAAAAGATGAATTATCAACTTTTCCGTTGAGGTTTTTAATGATAACAGGAATTTCTTCCACAATTCCTTCTTCGATACTTACAACTTGCCAGTTAACACCGGGAATATTATCAGGTAAGCGCCCGTAAACTTCTCTGTCAAACAATTCAAATATTTCCTTACGGCGCAAGTTCTCCCAGCTTTCTTTATCTTTAAC
>Ga0209723_1000740_pt1 | contig 57837 bp, 46 predicted proteins | sample BiotimSIPDNA_2_FD_185750 | JGI IMG/M metagenome (GOLD analysis project Ga0209723, IMG submission 185750) | Anaerobic biogas reactor microbial communites from Washington, USA - Biogas_R2 time_0 SIP DNA (SPAdes) (version 2) | ecosystem: Engineered > Bioreactor > Anaerobic > Unclassified | place... | reverse complement strand
GATCGAAAAGGGAGCGCTCGGCTGTTAATTCCTGGTGCCCATCGAAAGAAAATGATCGAAAATGGGACTCAGAGAAACTGCATTACCGTCGGCCTTCTTCCGAAAAGTTCAATTTAGATTTTTAAGTTAAACATTATTCTTATGTTATAATCTATTCAGGACCTTAATTTCAGAAACGTGGAGGCGAATGAGAGAATAATCAAATGATTGATTCAAATAGTTGGTTCCTGTCTTACTGATGAAGGAATTTCCAAGTTTCGTGGAGGCACCTTCCCTTCCGACCTATGGGAGAGATCTTCTTATGCCTGGTGACGGGCCTCTTTCCGGCTCAAAAGCAAGTAGACGGGAATGCCGGCCAGGATCAGGACGATGCCTATGGCGGCTTCGCGGGGCCGGGTGACGATGGTGTTGAAGAAGAGGGCGATGCAGAAGAGAATGTAAAGTGCGGGCACTACCGGATAACCCCACACGCGGTAGGGGCGGTGGGCATCGGGCATCCTGCGCCGCAGGATGAAAACCCCCAGAGTGGTGGCGCCGTAAAAGATGAAGACCGCAAAGATGATCATGTCGGTAAGCTGATCGAAGGTGCCCGTGAGCACCAGCACCGATGCCCAGATTCCCTGCCAGAGCAGGGAGTTCCCGGGTACGCCGGCCCTGTTGAGACGACCGATGGCCCGGGGGAAAAGCCCCTCGCGGGCCATGGCATAGTATGGCCTGGCACCCGTAAGAATGCTGGCGTTGGTGCACCCCAGTGTGGTGACAAGGATCAGCACCGAAATGAGGAGAATCCCCGTGTGACCCCCGAAGACGCGCACGGCCTCCACAGCGGCAATCTGGTTCCCGGCATCATTGACAGCCTGCAGCTCCGGAATCGTCAGCAGCGACAGATAGGTGTAGTTGACCAGCAGGTACACGGCGATGACGATGAATACGCCGGTGACGATCCCCCGGGGAATGTTGCGGCGGGCATTTTTAAGTTCTCCGCCAATATAACCCACCGACACCCACCCCTGGTAAGCCCAGAAAGCCGCCAGCATGGCTGTAAAGAAGGCCGGAACGGTCACCGTGCCGCCTCTCAGCTGGCTCTGGTCGAAAATCTCTCCCGAAGGAACCGGGTGACAGATCAATCCTGAAATGACGATCCCCGTTAATCCCACCGCCACCAGGAAAAGAATGACCTTGCTGGTAAGCGCCCCGCTTTTAAGGCCCGAAATATTGAGGAAGGTAAGCCCCATGATCAGCCCGATGGAGGCCAGCTTGATGCCAAAATCGCGGAAAGGGTAGAAGATGCCCCCGAGAGAGAGGTCCGCCAGCGTGGGGAGCACTTCCGGAATGGGAAGGAGGTTGTGGAGCGACTGGGTGAAGACATAAGCCAGAGAAGAGATGGTGGCGGTTTGGATGACGGTGAAGAGGGACCATCCGTAGAGGAAGGAGAAGAAGCGGTTGTAGATTTTCCGGAGGTAGACGAAGTCGCCGCCCGTGCCGGCGAGGAGCCCTGCCACCTCGGCATTGCTCAGGGCTCCCATGAGGGTGATGAGGCCTCCGGCAAGCCAGGCCAGCAAAATCCAGAGCGGCGAGGGGAGTTCCGCCGCCATCGGAGCGATCTTTTTGTAAACCCCCGAGCCAATGATGTTGGCCACCACGAAAATGATGATATAACCCAGTCCGAGCGTCCTGACCAGCTTCCGTTGCTCCCTCATGGCAAGCGATACGTTGGTGTTGAGTTCCCGAAGTTATGAAAAAACGGCGTGGTGAGAATTTATAGCTATAAATACTACTTTTAGCACCCTGAATTCCGGAAAGTACAATGACACCATCCGCTCTCAGTGCCAGGTCAACCATAATGTTTGTTCACTGTTTATGATTGATAAGGTGTGGAAGCCTCCGGACTCATCCGTAAAACCGGGATTTGTTTCCGTGTGGCGTGCCGCGAACCATGACAAGACACAACAAATGACCTTAACGAATTCGGATTCTTCGCCGGAACTGCCGTGACCAATAATTCCCCAAAGGAATGGAACAACTGAAAAATAACCCGATGTATCGCTACCTGATGGTTCTGGTGATATGCGCCAGCGCCGGGTTGCAGGGGTGGACTGCCCTCTTCACCAACTACGCGAAGGAGGTGGTGGGGGTCAACGGCTTTCAGATCGGGGTGGCCCAGGCGGTTAGGGAGATCCCCGGTTTCCTTTCATTTGCAGCCATTTATGTGCTGCTCCTGATGAAGGAGCACCGCCTTTCGGCCTGGTCGGTAGTCCTCCTGGGTATCGGCTCTGCCCTTACCGGCTTCTTCCCCACCTTTCCCGGACTGTTGATGACCACCTTCCTCATGTCGGTGGGATTCCACTTCTTCGAAACCACCAACAAGTCGCTGACCGTCCAGTATTTCGACACCCGCGAGTCGCCGGTGGTCTTTGCCCGCCTCCGGGGCTACGGCGCCCTGGCCAACATCGGGGTGGGGGTGCTCATCTGGGGACTCTCCTTTGTGCTCGAATACCGCTACAACTTCCTTCTCCTGGGGCTATTCATCGCCACAGCCGGAATCACCATGCTCTTCTCCCATCCTGCAGACAAAGATATGCCCCACCAGTCGAAGCGCCTGGAACTGAAACGGAAATACTGGCTGTTTTACGTGCTTAACTTCCTGAGTGGCACCCGGCGGCAGATCTTCACCGTATTCGCCATTTTCCTGCTGGTCGACCATTATGCGCTGAGCCTCCAGGTGGTTACGGCCATCTATGTGGTCAACTACACCCTCACCTGGCTGCTGAATCCACAGATTTCAAAGGCCCTCAACAAATATGGTGAGCGGGTGGTCCTTACCCTGGAGAGCGCCAGCCTGGTGGTTCTCTTCCTGGGCTATGCCTTCATCGAAAACGTATGGGTGGTGGTCGCCCTTTATGTCATCGACAGCATCTTCTTCAACTTCTCCATCGGGCTGAACACTTACCTGCAGAAGACCGCAGATAAGGCCGACCTGGGATCGGCGACGGCGGTGGGCTTTACCATCAACCACATCTCGGCGGTCGTCATTCCTGTTTTCGGAGGGATGCTCTGGATGCTCAACTGGCGCCTTCCCTTCCTGGTGGGGATGGGCTTCTCCCTGCTGTCGCTTTACTTCACCCAGAAGATCAGAACCAGTTACCATGGAAAAAGCGTGAAAGTCACCCCAGGATCACTATCCAGAGGGGCAGGAGGATGAGCGAGAGGGAGGTGGAGAGGAGGACCACCCGTGCGGTGAAGGAGGTGTCGAGGCGGTATTGCTGCGACAGGGCATAAGGGGTAAGGCCCACGGGCATTGCCGCTTCCAGGATGCTCGCCTGCAGGTTGAGCCCTTCGATCCAGCCGGAATTCGCAACCACCAGGTAAAATATTCCGGGCAGTACCAGCATGATCACCAGCGAAAAGAGGAGGGTATGTCCCCATTCCCGGAGGTGTCCGATTCTCTGGAAACCCATGAAGATGCCCAGGGAGAAAAGGACCAGGGGAGTAACCGCCTGACCAAGCATGGAGAGTGACCGGCCCAGGATTTCGGGGAGCCTCAGACCGGTGATGGAGAGGAACAGCCCGATGAACACCGACACGAGCAAGGGGTTGGTGAGGAGTTTGCTGGCCAGGTGGCGCGGGTGAAAGCGCTCTTCGCCGCCGGTTTCGACCAGCAGGAGCCCCAGTGTGAGCAGCCAGAAGACGTAAACGGCCGAGAGGAGGCCTCCTGCCGGAAGGGCACCCTCTCCCAGAACGGTCTGCAGCACGGGAATGCCCAGGTAGGTGACGTTGCCATAGGCCAGAATCAGGAAAAGGGTCTGGCGGCGCAGGCGGCTGAAATGGAACAACCGGCTATAGGGAAAGGCCAGCAGCGTGCAGAGGATGAAGTAAACCGAGTTGACGAGCATCATCCGGTTGTAGTGCCCTCCGGAGAGATCGACACGGGCCAGCAGGGTGATCACCAGGGCAGGAAAGCCGATCCAGAGGGCAAAACGGTTGAGGACCTCCACCCATTGATCCGAGGCCATTTTGGCGCGCGAAAAGAGGACTCCCCCCAGGATGATGAGAAACAGGGGCAACACCGCGTCAAAGGCTGTGATGAAAGTGCTCATGGATCAAGTTCAGCTATTTCTGCAGTTCAAATTTTCCCAAAGCTAAAAATAATAATCCAACCGGGTCCTGACACAGGTTTGGTCAGACATGGAAAAGTGTTTCGAGGCGGCGTCCTTTTTTCAGCCGGTAGTGGGTGAAGAAGAGGATCAGTGCCAGGGGCAGAAGGGAGACGGTGGTGATGAGCGACCACCGCAGGTCTATGCTGCCGGTCATGAAGAGATCAAGGATGATTTCGGTGACCATGCAGAACCCTGCTATAAGGAGGAGACCCGCTCCGGGGAGGTTGAGCCCATTGAGGGGAATCCTCCGGTGGAAAAACAAAAGGATGCTCAGGAAGAGGAAGGCAGCAGCGGTGATGGGGAGTCCTACCGGCAGGAACCAGTGGAATCCTCCGGCAAAGAGGTCGGTAGCCGCCAGGGCGGCCAGCACAGCAACCATCGTTCCTGCCAGCAGGAGCAGGGGGCGCTTCCGGGAAAAAAGAAAAAGAGTGAGCACCACCCAGGCCAGGAGGATCTGAACGGAAGCCAACGGGGCCCATTGAAATCCCCTGACTGTAAGCAGGTCGACCATCAGGCAGATGACGATCCCCGAAAAAAGCAGGATGGTACTTAACTCCCACAGCGAACGCCGCTGTTCCTTCTTATGAATCTTCAGGATCGCAGAGGGGGTACTGGCAGGACCGGCTGCTTCAGCGGCACTGTTTTCAGGATTCTTTCCGCAAAGCGGACAAATCTTCAGTCCGTCGTCAAGTTCTACTCCGCAATGAATACAAATGGGCATATATTTCCGTTTTACGTTTAATCTGATGTTTCCTACTGATAGTGAATAAAATACCGGTCTTCATCCGGGTTGTCATTTCAATCACTGTACGATGCGTGGTTCATGTGTCGCTCAGGATTTTCACCCTGATGCCCGCCCTGGTGAGGTGCCTGAGCATTACCTTTTCCAGATCGGTAGAACGGGTGATGTTGACGAAGGTGATTCTCAGGTTGCCGTTGTAGGAGATGATGCCACAGCCGGCCTTTACCTTCGGGTTAGGCGGGGGCGGTATGAACTCCAGGGCGGTGACCCACTCTCCCATCTCCGGAGGAAGCGTCACCTGCCCCAGGTTGGTGACCGTCCCCGTGAACCGTTTCGAGGCGAGTCCACGGTAGATGGCCGCAGTGATCATCTTCTTGATGAACAGGGGCATGATCCGTATGATGAAAAGCTTTTCGTAGCTCACATTCGAAGAAAGAAAGCGCGCAATCTCTTTAAGGCCGGAATACATCTGCATCTGGTGATGAACTGAAAGGAGGATCTCCTCAAAGGTATAGGTTCCAAGGCGGAGGTCTGTTTCCGGAAGGACAAACAGGGAGAAGTTGCGCAAGGTCCGCGTGGGGAATTTGCTGCGCATGTTGACGGGCACCTGGATGCGGAGGAGGTTTTTGCGGTTTTTCTTCAATCCTCCGGAATCGAGGAAGATGTGTTGAAGGGCCAGGAAGTAGACCGCCACGAGGTATTCGGTGAGGCTCACCTGGTGTTCCCGGGCCACACCGAGGAGCTCTTTGGTACTCATCTCAGCCCTGATGACCCTGAGGCGGGGTTTTTCATTCAGCCGGAAGGGAAGGTGCCAGGCTTTGCGTGATTTGGAGGGGGGTGGCAGTTTCCGGAAGAAGCGGTTATAACCGTCTTCGGTCTCCTCTTTGGAGAAGGGGGTCTCCGGGAGCAGGATGCCGCCTGGGTCTCCCGGGGGATGGCCGCAGAGCGTGAGGTAGGTGTACAGGAGCGACTTGAGGTATTCCAGGGCGCCGCTGCCATCGGTGAGGATATGGAGGAATTCGACGGAAATGCGGTTCCCTCTGGCTAAAATCCGGTAGAGGGGTTCGTTTTTCCGGGTGATGGCAAAGGCGGTGCAGGGGATCTCCTCTTCGGCCTGGATCCGGGGTTCCTGCTGGTTGAATTCCAGGAAATGCCAGAAGAGGCCGCTGCCCAGGGAGACGTTGAAATAGGGGAAGCGGGCTGAGGTGCGGGTTACCGCCTCCCGCAGGGCGTTATACCGAACCGGATCCCGCAGGGTGGCGGTGATCCGGAATACCGCGGTGAGACTCGAAGAAACAATGGCCGGGTAGAGCTTGGCGGCGTTGTCGAGCTCCAGCCACCCTTTCTTCTTCAGGGCCGAGAGGTGGTTCTCTCCCGGGCTGCGCCCCCCTGGTGCAGATATGTGGTTCTCCCCGTTCATAAATGGACAAAGATAATTTGTTTATGTCAGGAAATCTTAATACCGCAGGTGAGGCACACGGGAACTTCAGGTGATACCCTTATTGGGTGGGTTCAGCCTGTCCAGGTTTGGTTATCCGGGGCCTGGTGATCAGTTGAGCAGCGGTTTTTGTCACTTCGGAAAATTGCCGGAAACTGTTTTCTGCGGAAGGGGGTTTCTTTGCAGAAAAGGCAAAACCATGGAAATCCTATTCAGGAAGATGATCGGTCAGACCGTCAGGAGGGCCGTCAGACGACTCAGCAAGTCTATTCTGGTGCTGGCCGGGATGGTCAGGAATCGCCGCAGGCCCGATCCCCGGGTGATGAGGGCGATGGCTGAATCCGTTGAGCGCCATCGCCGTTCGACGGGCCACGGGTTAATCCGTTCCTTTCCGGCAGGAAGGCTGATTACAGGGTTGTTGACATTGGCCATGCTGGGGTCGTGTGCCCCGAAGAAGGAGGGGCAGCCCGAGGTCATTCACAAGGTAAAGGTGGCACGCCCGGTGAAGGAGGCGGCCACGTCGGAGCGCACCTTTCCGGGGATCATCAGGGAGGCTGCTGAGGTGAACCTGGCCTTCCGTGTGGCGGGGCCCATCCGTGACATCCACGTGAAGGAGGGGGATTATGTCAGGCAGGGCTCCCTGATCGCACGTATCGACCCCCGCGACTACGAGATACAGGCAGGCGTCTATGAAGCCCAATACACCCAGATGAAGGGGGAGTTTGACCGCCTTACCGAGCTGAACAGCCGTAAGAGCGTGGCCGACAACGACTATGAAAAGGCCGTGGCCGGCGAAAAGATGCTCCGCATGCAGCTGCAGAACGCCCGCGACCAGCTCAGCGATACCCGCCTGTATGCCCCCTTTTCGGGATATATCCAGGCGGTGAAATACGAAGAGGGCGAAATGGTCAACACAGGCATGACGGTGGCCACACTTATTGACGTGAAATCCTACCTGGTGGAAATCGATCTGCCTGCCTCTTTTTTCCTCCGGAAAGGAGATTTCACCACCTTCAGTTGCACGCAGCCCCTGGCTCCGGCAGAAGATTATCCCCTGCAGCTCGTCAGCACCCAGATGAAGGCCAACAACAGCCAGCTCTACCGGACCACCTTCCGCCTCGATCCGAAGGTAAATCCTGAGCTGGCACCGGGGATGACCGTCAGCGTGAAAATAGGCTACCAGAATGAACTGGAGACACCCCTTCAGATACCGCTGACGGCTCTCTTCCGGGAAGAGGGCAAAAGCTGTGTCTGGCTGTTTGATGCTTCCACATCGACGGTGCGGAAACAGGAGGTGACCACCGGTGACCTCGCGGGCGACGGGATGATCACCATTCTGTCGGGAATCGACGGGGACGATGAGGTGGTGGTGGCCGGTGTCCATGCCCTTCGTGACGGCTGGAAGGTGGAACGGCTGGCAGAAGCTTCTGAAACCAATGTGGGAGGGTTGTTGTGATGCACATTTCCGAGATGGTTTTTCAGCGGAAGATCCTCTTTTATTTTCTGCTGGCGGCAATGGTCATCGGGGGGATCTTCTCCTTCCGCTCCCTCAGTAAGCTTGAGGATCCTGAGATCTTGGTCATGGTGGCTCGGGTGGTGACCATTTACCCGGGGGCATCGGCCCATGAGGTGGAGCTACAGGTGACCGACATCCTGGAGAATGAACTGAACACCCTTTCCGACCTCAACCAGATTCTTTCGCAGTCGGAGGAGAACGTTTCGATGATCACGGTGGAACTGAAGATGACGGTTCCCCAGGAGGAGATTCCGCAGCGGTGGGAGTTTCTGCGGCGGAAGGTCGCGGCGGCGGTGCCCAAACTGCCGGCGGGAGCGCAGACTCCGATGGTGATCGACGACTTCGGCGATGTCTACGGCCTGTTTTACGCGATGACAGCCGACGGCTACTCCTATGAGGAGATGAAGAAATACGCTGAGTTTGTGAAGCGGGAGCTGCTGGAGGTGGAGGGGGTCAGGCGGGTATCCCTTTACGGGGCACCCGAACCGGTCGCCGATATTATCCTGCCGGCCGAAACGATGGGCGAGCTGGGGGTCTTCCCCCTGCAGATCATGTCGGCCATCAGCGGGCAGAACCAGACGGTTTACCCCGGTGTCCTGGAGAGCGGCCACCAGCTGGTCCGCGTGGGGATCAGCGACAAACTCACCTCCATCGAAGATCTGAAGAACATCCAGATCAGGGGGATCCGCGGCGACCAGTTCCGGCTGGGAGATATCGCCACCATTCAGAAGGGCTATGCCACGCCCCTGCGCAACACGATGACCCTCAACAACCAGAAGACCCTGGCCATCTCGGCTTCCATGGAGAAGGGGGAGAACATCATCGATGTGGGCAAACGGGTGGAACAGAGGATGGAAGAGCTTCAGGAGCGACTTCCGGCGGGTTTTCATTTCGAGAAGGTATTCTTCCAGTCTGATGTGGTGAAGGAGGCCATCGACGGTTTCATGTGGAACCTGGTGGCCTCGGTGGCCATCGTTATTCTGGTGTTGATGCTTACCATGGGTTTGCGCAGTGGGGTGATCATCGGTGTGGGGCTGTTGCTGACAGTGCTGGCCACCTTTCCGGTGCTGCTGGCCACGGGGGGTACCCTCCAGCGCATCTCCCTGGGGGCCTTTATTATTGCCATGGGAATGCTCGTCGACAATGCCATCGTGATTGCCGACGGCATCCTGGTTGACCTCGGGAAAGGCGTGAAACGGAACATTGCCCTGACGCGTACCGCCAGGCAGACGGCCATGCCCCTGCTGGGGGCTACCCTGATCACCATTACCGCCTTCTTACCGGTGTTTCTCTCCAAAGATACAGCAGGCACCTATGCCCGCGACCTCTTCGTGGTCCTCTGCATTTCGCTGCTTTTCAGCTGGATTCTGGCGCTGACCCAGATCCCCCTCTTCGCGGAAAAGTGGCTGAAGATCAAAGGGGAGGGCGATGCCGGGCCCCGCCCTGAGGGGAAAACCCACCGGGCAGTACGCCTGGCCCTGAGCTTTCTCATCAACCACAAGCCGGGCACCATCGCCGTGGCCTCCCTTTTAATGCTGCTGGCAGGCCTGAATGTGAAGAACATCCAGAATGCCTTCTTCCCTGACCTCAACTATAACCAGGTCTATATCGAATATAAGCTTCCCGACGGCACCTCTCCTGACCGGGTCAACGGGGATCTTCAGAAAATCACCGCTCATCTGCTGCAGATGGAAGAGGTGAAGATGGTGGTGGCCAGTCACGGGATGACCCCCACGCGCTACTGTCTGGTGCGGGCCATCGGGGAGGCGGGCGACCACATCGGTGAGCTGATCGTCAACTTTGAGGACTATAATACGATGGTCCGCATGAAGCCGGTGCTGGAGAGGTATCTTCATGAGAACTACCCTGATGCGGCCGTCAGGATCAGGAAATATAATTTGTCGGTGAAGGCGACGCATACCGTGGAGGTGGAGTTCCGGGGGCCCGATCCGGCGGTCCTGCATCGTCTGAGCCGCCAGGTGCAGGAGATCATGCGGCACACGCCCGGCGTCGACAAATACACCATCGGTGACGACTGGAATGCCATGGGCAAGTCGATGACTGCCCAATATGATCCCACGCTGGCCACCCGGGCGGGGGTGAGCCGCTCCGACCTGAGCAACGCCCTGCTGGCGGCGACAACGGGTCTTCCCCTCGGGAAGTACTATGAAGGGGAGACCGCTTACACCATCCTGATGAAGACGCGTGCGGCCGACGGTTCTCACCTGCAGGACCTGAGCGACATTCCGGTGTGGAGCATGCTTCCCGATGTGGGGCGGTTATTGGGTACCGACGCCATGGAGCTGCTCTATGGCACCAAAACCACCGATGACCTCGCCAAAGAGCTGATTAGTCCGGTGCCCCTGAGTGCGGTCACCTCGGGCATCGGCCTGAGCTGGGAAGAGACGCTGGTGCACCGCACCAACGGGCAGCGCTCTATACAAGCCCAGTGCGACCCCGCCGAAGGTTTCAGTCCGGCCGACGTGCGCCGCGCCATGATGAAAGAGGTGGCGGCCATCGACCTGCCGGAAGGTTACACCTACAAGTGGGTGGGCGAATACGACCTCCAGAGGGACGCCCTCAAGAATATTTTCAGCTACCTCCCCCTTTCCATCGTGATTATCCTGATCATCCTGTTGCTCCTCTTCAACGACCTGCGGAAGCCCTTCATCGTGCTGGCGGTGATTCCCCTGACGGCCATCGGGGTGGTGCCCGGACTGATTCTCACGCGGTCGCCCTTTACCTTCATGGCCATCGTGGGGGCCATCGGGCTTATCGGGATGCTCATCAAGAACTCGGTGGTGCTGCTCGACGAGATTACCCGCCAGACCGGAATGGGGATTCCCCGCTTCACGGCGCTGGTCAATGCCACCATTGCCCGTACACGGCCGGTGATCATGGCCTCGGTGACCACCATCCTGGGGATGCTCCCCCTGCTCACCGACCCCATGTACAAGAGCATGGCCGTCACCATCATCAGCGGCCTCATCGTGGGAACCCTCATCACCCTGATCTTCGTGCCCATCCTCTATGCTTTTACCTTTCATATCCATAGGGATGAGACAGGCGACGCCCCGGAAGCCCTTTCAGGAGGATTGCCAGGTGTACCCCGGGCGATGGTCTCCGGCGGTACTTCCGGAAGCCCCATGGATCCGGCGGCTGGTCCCGGCGTAAGTTCCCAAACCCCTGAAAAATGAGAATGACCATGAAGCGATTGTTGATCCTATTTTTGGTGCTGGTGACGCTTCCGGAGGTGAAAGCACAACAGAGGCTGACCCTGGAGGAGTGCCGCCGGCTGGCCCTGGAGCAGAGCGAAGAGATGAAGATTGCCCGTTTCAGGGTGGAAAAGGCCGGTGCCGAGCGGGCGGCCATGAAAACACAGTACCTTCCCTCGCTGTCGGGGAGCGCTACGGGACTCTATCTCCACAATAACATCGAACAGGAGCTGACGCTGCCTACGCAGGTCCCTGATCCGGCCACAGGCCAGTTGCGGCCCAATGTGATGGTTCATCCCCAGACGGGGGAGGTGGTGATGGGGCCCGACGGAAACCCCGTGTTTAACATGTATGCCTGGCTGCCTCTGGAGATCAGCCTTCAGGGGGCTTACCTGGCGGGGATCTCGCTGCAGCAGCCCCTCTATACCGGGGGAAAGATCGCCGCAGGCCATGCCATGACCCGCATCGGTGCGGAAATGGCCGCCGACAACCTGGAACTGCAGCGCGCCAATACCCTGTGGGAGACCGACCAGGCTTACTGGCTTTATGTGTCGGTGCAGGAGAAGGTGAAACTGGCCGAAGCCTATGAGGGATTGCTCAGCCGGTTGGAGGAGCGGGTGCAGAATGCCTGGGAGACAGGCATGACCACCCGCAACGAGCTGCTCAAGGTGACCGTGAAGCATAACGAGGCCCGCCTGCAGCTGCAGAAAGCCCGCAGCGGACTGGAGCTGACCCGGATGGCCCTCTGCCGCATCACCGGACTCCCCTTTGACACGGCCCTTGAGACGGCCGGTGAGGAATCCCTGGGGCTAAAAGCTGATACAGACACTTCTTCCGGGGGTGGCGTGCCAGGTGCACGAACTCACGCGGGGGAAAGCGTGAGGGATTCCTTCTCCCCCATGGCGGGGGAAGTGGTCCCGGAACCGGGGAACCACCTGCCCGGAACCGCGGTTGATTTGTCGGCCCGGCCTGAGTTCCGGCTGTTACAGAAAAACGTGGCCCTGGCCGAAGAGCAGGTGAAGCTGGTGCGTGCTGATTTCCTGCCCACGGCAGGTATCAGTGTGGGCTATAACCATGTCGGGGGGATCGAAGTGGGACCTGAAAAGTTCAGTTCCTCCAATCCCAGTGTCATCGCCTCCCTGAAGATTCCCCTGTTCCATTGGGGAGAGGGGCGGCAGAAACAGATCTCGGCGCAGCGCGACCAGGCAATCAGGGAGGCGGAACTGGAGAAGAACAGCCGGCTGATGGCCCTGGAGGTGGAGCAGGCGCGCCTTAACCTGAGGGATGCCCGACTGCGGCTGGAAATGGCCGCACCCGCCATGGAACAGGCCGAAGAGAACCTCAGGGTGAGCAACGACAACTATGAGGTGGGCCTGGGACTTCTCACTGACCTGCTGGAAGCACAGGCGCAGTGGCAGAATGCCCGCAGCGAACAGATCGAGGCGGTTGCCGACTTCCGCCTGAAAGAGAGCGCCTGGCTCAAAGCCACCGGTGCCCTCCAATGATCACCGTGAAGGAGGGGATCCCGTTTCCGGTGGGCCGCAGCCAGAGCAGTGCGTTCAGGACCGGCCTGACCACCCCGTTCCATAACGCACGGGAATGCTTCCCGGAACAGCCGGGGATTCCGGAGAAAAGGTTACGGAATATTGGACCCCGGAATAATGGACCGCGGATAACAGGCCCCGGAATAACAGATCGCGGAATAATGGACCGCGGATAACAGGCCCCGGAATAACAGGCCCCGGAATAATGGACCACGGATAACAGGCCCCGGATATTGCAGGATGGCCTTTATGGTGACCAGGAGCCGGAAATCCGCCCAGGTTGAGTATATTTGATGGAACATGGATCACAGAGCGTAACCACACGACGATGATGAACAAGGAACTGGATTTCATCAGCAATCTCTCCTCCTATAAGTTGCGGTCGATCCTCTTCAGGGTAGGATCGGTAAGTGCCGTGGCTTTGGTTTTCATGCTGGTGACCACCAGAATCATCGGCGGCAATGCGGCACATATCCCTCCGGTCCAGTATTTCAAGGTGATTCTGATCTTCAACATCGTCACCGAATTGAATGTTCTGCTCGACAATCTCTCGGAACGCTATTTTCCGATTCCTTCCAGAATAAAAACGCGGGTACTGCTCCATTTTCTGCTCAGCCTGATGATCGGCCTCTTTGCGCTGATCTATTTCGAAAGTCAGATCAAATACCTGGAGGTGCTGCAGGAACCCATCACGTGGCTGATGGTGGCCTTCGGGCTGATCTTTGTTTTTATCCTGATTGTCATCTCCCTGAGCCTGCGCATCGTTTCCAAGTGGATTGCCTCGCAGCGGGAGGTGGAAGCCCTCAGGCAGCTGCAGATGAAAAACGACTACAATGCCCTTCAGGACCAGCTGAATCCCCATTTTCTCTTCAACAATCTGAGTGTGCTGAAGTCAATGATCCGTTACGACCAGGAGGCGGCGGTAGCCTTCACCCAGAATTTCACCGATACCTACCGGTATGTGTTGCAGAGCCGCGACCGGACGACGGTCTCCCTGGAGGAGGAGCTGGAGTTCATCAGGAGTTACCTGGAGCTGCACCAGGAACGGCTGGGGGAGGGCCTGCAGGTGTCGGTCGACGTGGATCCTGCGCTGAATCCCCGGCGGATTCCTCCCTTGTCGCTGCAGTTGCTGGTAGAAAATGCCATCAAGCACAACGTGGTATCCACCGACCGGCCGCTGAACCTGAAGATCTTCACTTCGGGGGAATCGATCAGCGTGGAAAACAACATACAGGTCAGGGAGACCTCCTATTCGACCGAGAAGGGACTGGCCAACCTGACGGCGCGCTATGAATTGCTGACCGAGCGAAAAGTGACGGTCACCGATGCGGGAGGTGTGTTCAGGGTGGAGTTGCCCCTGCTTTGAGATTCAAGGGCCATGGGATATTGAACGCAGAAATAAAAGGAGAAGAGATGAGAGTAGCCATCATAGAAGATGAGAAGCCCAACTTGCGGATGCTCACCGATATGCTGCAGAAGCTGCGGCCCGGCTGGGAGGTGGTGGCCCGGCTGGAGAGTGTCAGTCAGAGCGTGGCTTTTTTTGCGGACGGGGAACAGCCCGACCTGGTGCTGATGGACATCCAGCTGAGTGACGGGATCTGTTTTACGATTTTTGAGCAGGTGCATGTCACCAGCAACATCATCTTCACCACGGCCTTTGACCAGTATGCCATCCAGGCCTTCCGGGTCAACAGTGTAGATTATCTATTAAAGCCTGTCAGGGAGAGTGACCTGGAGCGGGCGCTGGAGAAATTTGAATCGTGGCGGGGGCCGCAGCACTCCGGCAGGCACCCTGACCACCGGGCCTTACCGCAGGGAGCAGACTATGGGGAGATCCTCCGGGCTATAAGATCGGGACAAAAGGAGTACCGTAAGCGGTTTCTGATTTCGGCGGGCAACCGGTATTACAAGCTCGACACCCCCGATATCGCCTGTTTTGTAAGCGAGAACCGGATCACCACGGCCATCACCTGGAGCGGGGAGAAGCACGTGGTCGATTTCTCCCTCGACCGGCTGGAAGAGGAACTCGACCCCGACCACTATTTCCGGGCCGACCGGCGGACCATCGTCCACATCGACCTCATTGCCCGCTTCGAGGACTACTTCGGCAACAAGCTTGTCGTCAGGCTGAAGAGCCCTGTCAATGACAAAATCACCATCAGCCGTCTGAAAGCCTCAGCCTTCAAGATGTGGGTGGGGAAATAATCATCAGACGGTATGGGAACAGGATGAACATCCTTGATGTAATTCATAGAACTTTTCTATTTTTAGAGCTGATCCTTTAATTCTGCAGTATGACATCCTCATTGCCTGACCAGGTCGCCGGGTCGTCTGATCGCCAGTTCACCACCGGAATGTGGTGTCCATCCGTGAATTTCTTCTCCCAATTCATCCTGGTTAGCGTGGTAAGCCTGTCTTTTGTGATCCTGCCATTGGCTTCCCGTGCAGGCGTCACGGATCCCTGCACCAGTTCGGTTTCAGGTTCAGTGTCAGGAGCCAGCTCCGGGCTGGTATCCGGTTTATTGGAAGCCCCTTCAGACACTCCTTCCGCCAAAGCGGAAAAGGGGAAAAGGGTGCTGGTTCTCTCCCCCTCACCTGAAAACAAGAGAAACAGCGAGGGGAGTTTCATCACCCTTCGCGACGGGAAACTCCTCTTCATTTACACCCATTACGGTTCCGGCGGAAACGGGGACCATGACTCTGCATGCCTGAAGGGGCGCATTTCCGGAGACGGCGGAAAAACCTGGTCTGAGAAAGATCAGCTGATCCTGGAAAATGAGGGAGCGATGAACATCATGTCGGTATCCCTGCTGAGGCTGCGCAACGGCTCGATAGCCCTTTTTTACCTCCGGAAGAATTCCACCGAAGATTGCATCCCGGTGATGCGCCTCTCGGCGAATGAAGGGGAGAGCTGGGGCCCGCCTGTGGAATGCATCACCGACCGGAAAGGGTATTTCGTCCTCAACAATGACCGGGCGATCCAGCTTTCCGGGGGAAGGATCATTCTGCCGGTGGCCCTGCATAAGGTTCCGGGCGATCCCACCTGGAACAACAAGGCGAAACTCTTCTGTTACTATTCCGACGATAACGGGCAGAGCTGGGCGGCCGGAAACCAGGTTCCCGACACCACGGCGATCATCACCCAGGAACCGGGAGTGATAGAAATGAAAAATGGCCAGCTGCTGATGTTCATCCGTGCCAGCGGCGGGTATCAGCAATTTGCTCTTTCTGCGGACAGGGGAGTCACCTGGAGTCACATCGGAAGCCTTGGGGTGGCATCACCCCTTTCCCCTGCCAGCATTAAAAAGATCCCGTCGACCGGCGACTGGCTGATGGTGTGGAACAATAACGATGGGAGCCGGCCGCAGACGAAAGGGGAAAGGACGCCCCTGACCGTTGCCGTTTCGCGCGACGAGGGGAAAACCTGGCCATATATCACGGATATCGAAACCGATCCCGATGGCTGGTATTGCTACACGGCCATTCATTTTTACAAAAGGCACGTGCTGCTGGGCTACTGTGCAGGGAGCCAGCAAGCGGGTACCCATCTCGATGTGGCCGCCATCAGAAGGATCAGGGTCAGCGATCTGTACCACGTGCTGAGAAAGGATTAAAGGCTTTATCTCTATTGTTTTTCAGATCGTTGAAATGGATGTGGCCCCCTATATGGTACAGGTTGTTCCTGAGCACTTCTGAAAGGAGGTTTAAGGGTAATAGGATTGTTACCCGCCCAGGTCGAGGTGGGTCATCTTTTCGGTGATGGTGAAATCGTAGTTTGGGTAATCGTAGATGGGCATGCGGGGTTCTGTCTCGCCCATGCTATAGCCCCAGATGCTTTCGTATTCGGTGGTTTCTTCGCCGAAGGTCTCCAGTTGACGGAGGTATTCAAAGACCGATTTGGATTCGATGATGATCACCTTGCCCATCTTATGGATGATGGGGCTGTGGGTGCGGGTGGCGTCGTATTCGAACTGGAAGATCCGCCGACCGTAGCGGGTGATGCCGATGACCCTGAAGGTCATGCTTTTGCCGACACCCGGGAGGTTGATGACGCTCCGGTCTGTAGCCAGGAAGGGGAGGCCGGAACGTTTGCGGAGGGCGTTTATTTTTTCGGTCATATGCGTGGCGTGGTCGGGCAGTGCCCTGACCTCTTCCAGGAGGGACGCCGGCACCCGGCCGATATATTTCTCCTCGATCTGTTCCTGGGCCGCCCGGGCGATGGTGGCGAAGTTGAAGGTATTCTCCATGAATCCCTTTACGGTGAAGGTGTAATAGGTGAGCACGCCGATGTCGTTGAGGATCTGCCGCAGCTTGTTGGTATGTCCTCGGCGTGAGGAAGCTGCGGTGAAGACATGCTGATTGGTGACTGTCCATCCCGCGGCCGTCAGCATTCTGATGCAGTTTCGGGCTTCTGGAGTCACCTCCAGAGGGGATTCGAAATGGGTTTGGATGTAAAACTGACGGAGGCCTATGGCGGAAGCTTTTTCCCTGAAGCCGGCCAGTATGGCCGCCAGTTCCGGCGTAACGCGCTGAGGCAGGTAAGCCGGGAGGCGGGTGCCCAGGCGGATGCGGACGATCTCGGCATATTTCTCCCCCTCCGCGCGGGTCTCGTTGGCCTGTTTCTTTCGCAGGGCCATGTTATACACGGCCTCCAGGATTTTGGCCAGCGACTTGTCCTGGCTCATCAGTGCGTCACCCCCCGTGATGAGGATATCGCGCAGCTGGGTGTCCTTTTCCCAGTATTCCATGATTTTCGTGAGCCTCTTTTCCCAGTTTTCAGAGGGTTTGAGGTTGTCGAGGTTGAAGTTGAGGTTTCCGCGCTGGAAGTCATACATGCGTTGGCAGGAGGCGCAGAGGCCTCCGCAGGCGCGGCCCATGGTGGCGGGGATGAAGATGGCCACCTCAGGGTAACGGCGGTGCACACTGGTGTGGGTGGGGAGGATCCAGCCGGCCGCGTTGGGCTTGCCGGGTTCCACGATATCCTCCTTTTCCCAGGCGGTGATGTGGCCGAATTCCCTGACCAGCTGTTTGCTGTAGAGAATGTAGGAGCGGATGGCCAGGTCGGCGCCTGCGGCAAAACCGGGTACACGCACATGGAGAAGGGAAAGATAGTAGGGATTGACGAAAAAGGGAATCCCGGCATCGCGGGCCTCATAGAGGATCTGCATGGTGTCGGGATCGAGGGAGTGGTCGAGCAATTCATTCAGCAGGTCGGGGGAACGGACGGCAAAGCGAAGGTGGAAACGGTAGTCGTCCCACCATTCCCGCATCATGCGGTATTTCTCATCGGGGGTCATTCCGGGGGTAAAGAGGAACCTGGTACTGGTGATCAGTCCGCGGTCGAGGCGGTCGGCGAGGATGCGAATGATGCGGTCGCGGTTTTCATGTTGGAGGGCGATGATCCCGGGCTCGAGGCCCGAAGGGTGACGGTCAGTCCATTCACGGATTTTCTCCTGGGGTGGAATCTGAATGGTATATTCTCCGCGGAACTGCCTGAAGAGGTAAAGCATGTCGCGGAAAAAGGAGGCTTTGGCGCCGCCGGTGCCGTGGTGGATGGCCAGCCAGAGCATCCTGAAAGGATTGCTCACGGCCATTTTACCCCTCAGGTTGGGATCGGCGTATGTTTCTCCGGCATGGTCGATGTAGTCAAGGATGCGGATGATGGCGTAATCTTTCCATTCCAGGCGTGTGAAAGCCTGGTGGCCCCGGGCCTCATTGCGGTAAAAACGGCAGGAGTCGGGCCGCCGTTCCAATTCTGCCATCACCCATTCCCGCACGCCGGTGATGGCTTCCGCTTCACTGGCCGATCTTTTTATAATCTCCTCCAAAACAGGGTTTTCCCTGAGAAACTGCCCCAGAACTTTGTGGGCTTTAACGGAGATGGCTACCTTGTCCAATTTCGGATATACTGACATATGCTAATAAATTACTAACGGAAACTCAACAAGATAGTGAAAAAAACAGGTTTTACCAAATGGATTACCTGTGGAAGTTCCTTTCTGAGGGGGGAATGCTGGTTGGTGAAGGGCAGGTCATTCGCCGAGGTCGAGGTGGGTCATTTCGCCGTTCACCCGGTAGTCATAACCGGGGTATTCATAGAGGGGCATGCGAGGTTCTGACCGGGGTGATCTTATCAGTCGGCCACGGTGAATCTCCCGTGGGCGGCCTCCATGCCGTTATTTTCTATCCGGAAGAGATAGGTGCCCGCCGGGAGGTTCTGCCGGTGGAAACTGATGTTTTGTTCGCCGGGGGAGAGGGTTCCCAGCTGCTGGCTGATGAGCCGGCTTCCCCGGAGGTCGTAAACATTCAGGGTGTAAACGCCCGGTTCCGGAGTGGTGAAGCGGAGAGTACCTGCGTTTTGGAGCGGATTAGGGAAGAGGGCAGCCATGGTGGCGGAGGAGCCAGACCAGGGATGTGTGCTGGCAGAGGTGTTGATTTCCGAGATTTTCATGGCGATCGTGGTGATGGACTTTGGGGGGAGGAGGACCGAGTCGGTGGGCATGGTGAGCGTCACCCCGTCGTCGGTGGCCGAGGTGCGGGTGATGAGGGCCTCGTCGATGGTATAGCCGGGAATGGCGGCTTTCAGTCCGTAGTTTGTGCTGGTGGAGGTGTTGATGGCCACCAGGGTGGCCGAGTCGCGGCCGGCGCTCAGGAAGGCCACGGTTTTCACCATAAGGGAGGCGGAGTTGACCTTCACCCGTTTCCATCCGGGGTGGATATACGCCGAGAACTGCTTGAAAACCCAGTAGTGCTTGGTGCGCTGGTACCCTTTGCTTTTGTCGGTCCACTGGTTGACATCCCAGGGGAAGTCGATGTCCACGAGTCCTCCGTCGGGCCAGACGAGGTCCCAGAAGAAATACGCCACGGCATTCTCGTCGTTGAGCGACTTATAGATCATGCCAGCCAGGGGGAACCATTCGCCGCGGCTGTATTCGGTTTGGAAGTGGGGAATCTGGGGGCGGTAGGCGCCCATTTTCCCGAAATCGGCCGAGTTCCAGGGGTTGGCCTCATCGGTGCCGTGGTACAGGTGATGCGCAATGCCGTAGAGCTTGTTGATGTCGAGGGCGTTGACATACCTCTCCACCCCATTCGTCGTCTGACCGAAATAGCCGATGCCCACGCATTCGGGACCCAGCAGCAGGGGGATGCGGCTTCTTTTCTGAAGGGTGTCGTAGACGGCATCAAGGGCTTTGTTATAGCCGGCGATGGTGTCGGTGGCGTTGATGGTTTCCGAAGGATTCAGCAGACACGACTCATAGGAGGCTTTGAAGTCGGGTTCATTCTGGATGCTCACATATTTGGGATAGACTCCGTTTTTGTTATAGTCGTCGAGCGACTGTTTCCACCAGTTGGCGAAACCGGCATAGTCGAAGTGAACCTTTCCCTCAGCAAGCGTGTATTTCAGGGTGCCGCCGTTGTTTTTGTCTTTGTTGCTTTTCAGAGAGGCGGGGGGCCCCCAGGAGGTCGTCAGCATGTCGATGGGGTGGCCCAGCGATTTCTGCGCCGCCTGGTTGAACTCCTTCACCTTAGCGATCATGGTGTTGTCATAGCCGTAGGCGTTCCTTACCCGGAGGATGTCAAGACTCAGCTCCTTGAAGATGACATCGTAGATCTCGGCCTTTTTGGGGTGGGAGGTGAGCCACCCTTCGTAGTAAGCCAGGGAGGCACCCCAGCCCACCATGGTCTGGACACTTTGATCAGGCTGGAGATTGACCAGGGAGTAGGTCACCTTCTGGGCGGAGACTTTTCCGGCCATACCGGCCGTAAACATGGCAATTAACGTCAGAAATAAAATCTTCTTCATGGCTCTGTTCTTTTCCAGGATTCATAATCACCATTGACCATGTGGCTTCACCGCTTTCCGGGCTACGGCTTTTCTCCTCTGAGTTTCTCTTCGGAACCGTATTCCCGGTGGCAGACGTTGCACGGAAAGCGCATCCGCACTGCACACATGAGTCCGGTTGCCTGGCATGTAAATAATCCTTTCGGGGTAAAATTAGCAATTATCCCTCAAACTGTCAAATCAACAATTAAACCCGCAGAAGAATCGGTGGATAGGAGGGATGGATTCCGTCAGGGGAGGGGATCCGGCCCGGGGAATTACCTGGGGCAGTGGACGGTAAAGTTCCACTGGGTTCCGGAGGTTTGGCCGTCGCAGTTGGGGTTGACCCTGACGGTGATCTGGTTTCCGAAGCCGGTCAGGGAGAGGGGGATGCTTTTGGAGCCGCTGGTACATCCTGAGTCGAAGATCACTGTTCCGCCCTGTTGGACGATGATCTGGTCCCTGACCTGGTAAACTTCGTAGTCGAAAAGGAAGCTTCCGAACGATTGACCCAGGTTAATGGTATGGATTTCGGGGGCGTCGCCGCCGGCCTGCTGCTGGTCGTTGCAGTTGCTCTGGTGCATGACGGGAGCCTGTCCGCCGCCCGGCAACGTTCCGGGAGAGGGATAGAAACCCTGCTGGTTTCCCGGATTAAGGATCTGCAGCAATCCCATGGTCAGATTCATCATATTGTCCCAGTTCATCGTGGGTTTATTCCGTTGGGGAACGCAGCCGGTTCTTTTGTTGTTCCAGACGAAACCGGGAAGGCAATCACAGACATATTGGTTTGAGAAGGGATCGAATACCGGCTGTGTGTTAGGATAATTCTGGCAGTCAATGGGTTGTACAGTATTTTGGGATCTGGGCAGGCATTTGGTGAAGTCATCGTTCCAGGTATACCCTGGCAGGCAGTCGCACCAGATCTCTTTGGTGTTGGGGTCCCAAACGGGTTGGGTATTCGGAAAAGTGCTGCAGTCGGCGCCCTGGAGGGCGGCTTCCCATTCGGGGATGCAGGTGGTGTTGTCCTTGTTCCACACAAATCCAGGGAGGCATTCGCAGGTGACCGTTTGGGAGAATTCGTTCCAGACGGGCTGGCTGTTGGGGAAACCCGAGCAGTCGGCCATGGCCACTGCGCGGTCTTTGAGGTCGATGCAGGCGGTAAAGTCGGGGTTCCAGGCAAACCCGGGCAGGCAGTCGCAATAGGGCTCCTTCAGTACGGGATCCCACACAGGATGGGTATTGGGGAATCCTGAGCAATCGCAGTTCTGCAGAATGGTGTTGATGTCAGATGCAGAGGGGATGGTTTCCGGGAGAGGATTTGACTGTCGCGGGGAAGGATTATTGGTTGGAGGTGTGGTGTTCAGGGCACTGGCCTGGGCCGGACCGGGAGTTTGGCCGCCGGGCGTGGCGGGTAGGCTTCCTTCCATACACGCTTCGATCAGGAGACGATTTTTCCGGAGGCATTCTTCGCAGGCCTCACTCACGGAGACCTCCAGGAGGGTGACGGCCCGGTCGCACTCGGGGCAATACCGGGAGCGGCAATGGTTGTAGCTGTTTCCCGGGGAACCAGCATTGTTGCTGGGGTTGTTGGGGTCGTTTCCGGCGTTCACGGGCTGGGGCAGGACGCCGCAACCGAACCGCATGGCCTCCTGAATCCCGTCGGAGATGGCGTTGCCCTCGGTGATCAGGGATTCGAGGCGGGAGAGGTCACGTGTGGCGGCGATCAGGGCTTCCAGGCGGCTCTGAAGATCGAGGGTCGTCAGGTCAACACAGCGGATGAAAAAAGAGCCTGTGGAGCGCTGGATGTCGTCGTACACGTTAAGTGTGGCCAGGGTGCGGTAATAGAAGCTGACGGCCTGTTGAACCTGTCTTTTAGCCTCCTTTTCATCCCTGTTGAGAACCAGGGCCTCCTGGGCTTGCCGGAGCGCCTGTACCGCATAGGCGGTGCTGAATCCCAGCTGAAAGTAGCAGGTGGAACAGGTGGTTCTGTTCAGGATTTCATCATTGTACTTCATGACCGAGAGTTCGTTGGCCCAGGCATTATAGGTGTTGTCGATCATATGGTAGACCCTGTCACGTTTGAAGTGGTGGTTGGTGACTTCCGCCAGTTCCTGCATCTGGAGGGTGAGGAACTGTTGTTTTTGTCTGTAGCCTGGCCATGCGGGAATATGGGGTTCACACGCCTGGGCGGCCCTTTCCACCGACCGGGAGGCTTCTGTGAGCTGGTCAAAGATGATCTGGTCCAGAACAGAGGGGTTTTCACGGGGACGGGTGTATTCCAGGAGGGCATCGGCCCACCCCATGAATCTGCCGGTACTGCAGATCCAGAAACAACAGTCGGGTTCGGGCTGGGCCGTGAGTCTCTTCCCGGGAAGGAGGAGCATTCCCGCCAGCAGAAGTACTGAAACCGTGGTTTTGAGTGACATGTTCTCAGATCTGATTAAGCTACATCATTTCATAAACACCAGTTAATCCCGATATGGGTCAGCGACAGCCTGAAGTCGTCTTCTTCAAACATGGGGGTCACTCCATATTCCGATCCGAAGGAAACCATCACTCTGTCGGTACCTAACCGGAATCTTCCGGAGAGGGAAAGGGAATTGTCGAGCGCCTCCATGCCCGGGATCTCCCAGTCGGGGTCAAGGGAGGCCAGTTTGGTGCGGAGGTGGATGCCGACGTCGAACATGACCGTAAAGCGGTCTCCTTTTTTCCGGTAGCCTGCGAAGAAGGGTATTTTGGCCATGAAGAAGTTTTGGTTTTCATAGCCGAAATTACCGTCAAAGCGCGTGAAATTCAGGTTGGCTATCAAGCCGGTGCCCACGTATATCTTTTTACCGAAGAGTTGTTCGAGGCCTGCCTCCAGGCCTGCGGCTTTGTTGGCGGAAAGGCCAAAGGCGCTGCCCAGGTTGGAGAATCCCACGTGAGCGATCAGAAAGGTATTCCTGAAGGATGGGGTGTTTCCCGCCGGGGGGAGAGCGGGGGTACCCCTGACCGGGACGCCGGGGGAAGGAGGTGCCACCGCAGGCTGGCCGCTGTTTCCCTGGGGTGAAGCGGTTCCGGGTGAAGGCTGGGGCGGGGTGGCCGGCGGAGTGCCCGGTGTCACACCGGCAGCGGAGGTGGGTTTCTGGTTGTTCCGGAGGATCTGTGCAGGATCGCATTTGCCCGAAGGATAGTTCTCCCTGATCCAGTTCATGGCCACCTGGCGGAAGGGAAACCCCCCCTTGATGGGCACATGACCTGGAGCGTGCAGGGTGGATTCAACCACCTTAATGGTGTTGTCGGCTTTGTCACACACTACCGTGAATGTGGTTTGCGCTGCCACTCCCCCTGAAAGAAGCAGCAGGAATAGGAGACCCCGGAAACGCTTGAGCCACTGCTGGTCGTTTAGTCTCATGTTCTGGTTTTAGGCATTGTTGTCGACGTTTAAGTTAAAGAAAATTTCCTTTCACATGCAGGAATCCGGGAAAAGAATTGCCGTCGATAAACTGTTTTGGTTATTTTTATCAGGTTATGGCTAAAGTGAAGTTGTTTTTATTTTGTATGCTGCCGCTTATGGTGGCGGGGCAGTCGCCGTCGTTCAGGAGTTACATGAATCCGGTGATACCGGGTGATCACCCCGACTGTACCCTGACCCGTATCGGGGATCATTTTTACACGACGGGATCCTCATTTAATGTGACGCCGGTGATCTGGCATTCTACCGACCTGGTGCACTGGGAGGCGATTGCGCAGCCGGTGAGTGCGGCGTGGACCGGTTACGGGGATGCTCCGGGGGGAGGGTGCTGGGGCGGACAGATGGTCCTTTACAATGGCCAGTACTGGCATTTTTTCTCGCGGGCCAACACCATGCACTATGTGAAGGCGAATGCCCCCGAAGGGCCCTGGAGCATGCCTGTGAAGGTGAACAATCCGGCGGGATTGCCATACGGACTGGGTTATGACAATTCGGTATTCATTGATGACGACAACCGTTGGTACCTGGTGGTGAAGAATGGTCAGCCCAACAACGGGATTGTGGAGCTGGGGGCCAACGGTCAGCCTTCGGGGGCCCTTTATGATCTGAGGTGGCTCAACCCGGGCCCTTCCTATCCCTATGCCTGGGCCGAGGGGCCTGTCATGTGGAAATACGGGGGCTATTATTACTATTCGTTTGCCCGCGATCTGGCGGGAGGCCAGAAAGTGATGCGCAGCAAAACGCTCACGGCTGACCAGTCGGCCTGGACGATGTTGGGGGATTTCTTCAACGAGGGGGATCCATATAAGGGAGGGTCGCTGTTCACCTCTCCCAACCATGCTTCGGCGGCGGTGATGCTTGATGACAGCACTTCGTGGGTGATTCATCCCCTGTATGCCAAGGGGGAGTGGAAGGGCCAGGGGCGGCAGGGGCTCCTCAATCAGGTGCGTTACAACAGTGCGGGGCGGCCTGTGGCCGATTATCCCGTGAACAAGTCCTTTACGGCGCCAAGGCTGCCCAGTGGCGGCATCCCGTGGGGGGTGCCTGTGGCCGATGATTTCAGCGGGCCGGGACTCCACCCGGGGTGGTCGTTTTTGGGGCAGACCCCCACACAGCGGTGGTCGCTGACCGAGCGACCAGGGTGGCTGCGGCTCTCCCCCAAGAGCACCTCCAGGGCGATGACCGTGATCCAGAACGACGGGGAACACAACTATGCCCTGGTCACCCGGCTGGAGTTTGACCCGCAGGAGGCCACCGATGGGGCGGGACTCCGCATCATGCGGGGCGATGAAACCCTTTTCGTGAAACTTTTCATCACCCGCCTTTCCGGAGGAGAAAAAGGGGTGGCTTTCAGCTATGACCAGACACGCTTTGAAACAGGGGTGACTTCCGGAGATACTGTGTGGCTGAAAATGGTCAGGGTCAACCACAAGATCAGCGGTTATTTCAGTGCCGACGGGATGGCTTGGCATCAGGTCGGGTCGGCGGTTGACGTGTCGGCGATAGACAGTTATTCCGATTTTTCGAGTTTTACGGGTACACGGCAGGGGTTATTTGTGGAGGGGAGCCGGAGCGCCTGGTTTGACCTCTATCTCTACCGCGATGCCTTTACTCCCATTCTGGCCGAATGCCCTGCCAACCAGCAGGGGGTCACACGCACCGCCCCAAGCCAGGGAATCAGTAACCTTGACCAGATCGGTGCGGGAGACTGGGCCCTCTATGCGGGAGTGGCCTTCGGCGACGGGGAGCTTTACCCGCCGGCCGACTCGGTCGTTCTGGAGGCGGCTTGCCTGGGTGATGGAGGAACAGTGGAATTATGGCTTGATTCTCTTGATACCGGCAGATTGATAGGAAGTTGCACCGTTACCGCTTCCGGGGGGTGGAATACCTTCCGGAAGTTTTCGGCGCCCGTGGAGCGGGTGACGGGTACCCATGACCTTTACCTGAAGTTCATGGGCGGCACCTCCCCGCGCCTGTTTGTCCTCCGGTGGATCACCTTTACAAGAAAGAATGTAGCCACTTCGGCGGGAAGTGTTACAGGATCTGGTTCCCGCGGCATGGGGGGGCTGACGCTCTATCCCAATCCTTCGGCGGGAGAGGTGCACCTCGTGGCGGAATTTCCGTTTCATACTCTGGAAATATTCACGCTGAAAGGTGAACGGCTTTTTCAGGAACCGGGAGCGGCGGTCCACCGGCGGTCACTGGTGCCTCCGGTCCCGGCAGGGACTTATGTGGTTAGGGTGACCGGAAAGGCCGGAACCGCTTCAGCCCTGCTGGTGGTGGAGAGGTGAGAGCCGCTGCAATGGATCGTCTGTGCCTGGTTGAAGAAATTTCTCGGGCCCTGGTGGAGGTGCGAAGTTAAGAGAGTGGGGGGATCTGATTTTAAAGGAATTAGAATTAAATATAATCCTGTATGGATGCAATCAACCGGTTGAAGGCGGTCTTTCATCCTGCGAGGTACCATGGGTGGGGCCGCACCCGCCGCTATTTCGAGGGGTGGTATTTCAAGGTGGTCGACCGCAGTGGGTCGCATGCCTATGCTTTTATTCCGGGCATCGCCATGAACGGGCATGGCGACCGCCATGCTTTTGTGCAGGTCCTTGACGGGAAGAGGCTGACGGCCGGGTACCATACTTTTCCTGTGGAAGCCTTTCAACCTGCCTCCGGAACGTTCGACCTCACCCTTGGGGGTAACCGGTTCACGGAGGAGTTCATCCGTCTTGATCTGCCGGGGATCAGGGGGGAACTGCGCTTCCACGGCACTGTCCCGTGGCCGGTGCGGTGGCATTCCCCCGGCATCATGGGGCCCTACGCCTTTGTACCCCGAATGGAGTGCTACCATGGTATTTTAAGCATGGACCACACCGTCGACGGTATTCTGCAGATCGACTGGCAAAGGGTTGATTTCTCAGGAGGAAGGGGCTACACCGAGAAGGACTGGGGCCACTCTTTTCCATCGGCTTATTTCTGGATGCAGTGCAACCATTTCAGTACGCCGGGGAGCTCCTTCAAAGCCTCGGTAGCCCGCATACCGTGGTTGGGCAATGCTTTTACGGGTTTTATCTCAGGAGTATGGCATGAAGGGAAGTTGTACAGGTTTACGACCTACAATGGGACCAGGTTGAAGAAGTCTTATGCGGACCTGGAAACGGTGGAGCTGTTGATGGAGAACGGGGCGTACCGGCTGGAAGTGTTGGCCCGGCGTGACCATGCCACTTCGCTGGCCGCACCCCTGTCGGGATTTATGGACGGCCGCATCTCGGAAAGCATGACCTCGACCATAGAACTAACCCTTTTCTCAAAAAGGGAAAACCGCCTTCTTCTGCACGATACCGGGCACCATGCCGCCCTGGAGGTGGCGGGGAAAATCAGTCAGATCACAATTACAGGTTAAATGACGGAAAATGGTGATCGATCGCTAAAATGATGTGCTTCTTTAGGCCAAGTGAAGGTAAATTGTTGTAACTTTTTTCTGGTAATTAAAACCAGAAAGTTATGAGGAAGCTGTTGTTTTTTGTGATGTCCCTGCTGGTGGGGGTGATGGCATGGGGGCAGGCTCCCCAGGCATTCAAGTACCAGGCGGTTGCGCGTAATTCGGCAGGTGAAGTGCTGGCCAACCAGGCGGTCAGCTTCAGGATATCGGTTCTGCGAGGTTCGGCCACGGGAACGGCGGTTTACGTGGAGATCCACACCGGGAAAACCACCAATGGGTTCGGACTGGTTGACCTGGAAATCGGCAAGGGAAGTGTTTCTTCGGGATCTTTTTCCGGAGTAGATTGGGAAGGCCAGAGCCATTTTCTGAAAGTGGAGATGGACCCTGCAGGCGGGACGGCTTATCAGGTGATGGGGAGCACTCCGTTGCTGAGCGTGCCCTATGCCCTGCATGCCAAAACTGTGGAGGTGGATGCGGTCGACGATGCCGACCACGACATCACCAATGAGATCCAGACGTTGTCGATCAGCGGGACGGTGCTCACCCTGAGCAAGGAGGGGGGTTCGGTGACGCTTCCCTCTTCCGGAGGGGGAGACAACTGGGGAAGCCAGACGGTGTCCACCGATGCCACCCTGGTGGGGTTGGGCACGACGGTCCAGCCACTGAGGTTGGCTCAACAGGGGGCTACCTCAGGGCAGGTGCTGAAGTGGAACGGCACCACCTGGCGGGCCGGCGACGACCTCACGGGCAGTTCCGACTGGCTCAAGTCGGGTTCAGACCTTTATTTCAACGCGGGCAAAGTAGGCATAGGCAAAATTCCGGGTGCCGACCTGCGCCAGTTCCAGGTGAAGACCGAAGCCTATCAGGCCATCGCCGGTGTGAACAACAGCGCCAGCTATGCCACCATTTTTGCCCAGAATCTTGGAACCGGTCCGGCAGCTGAGTTCAGAAATTCCATCAGGGTATATGATGGCACCCAGGGAACCGGAAAGGTGCTGACTTCCGATGCCGGCGGTTACTCGAGCTGGAAGCCATTGGCCATTGCCGTGGACGGTGCCAATTTCACGGGTGACGGCAGCGATGCAGCACCCCTGAAACTTCACTCCATGGGGGCCTCCACGGGGCAGGTGCTGAAGTGGGACGGAACCAAATGGGACAACGCCAATGATGACCCGGGCCCATGGAGTTCCAATGATGATTATGTATACAACTCTTCTGGGAAAAAGTTCGGGATGGGCATCAATAACGCCAGCCGCAAGTTGACCATCGCTGAGGCAACTACAACCGCCTATATGAACATTGTAAACTCCTCCACCGGTTATACGGCAACGGATGGAATCCTTATGGGCATGGATGGGCTGAATGGCTGGCTGACCACCTATGAGGCGGGAAATCTCTACCTGGGGACCAATGGGATGAGCAGAATGACAATCGCTTCCGATGGCGACGTGGGCTTCGGGATAACTTCTCCGGTTCAGAAACTCGATGTCAACGGGGCCGTCAACATCAGGGGAAATGCCAGTGACCAGGCGCTTTTTTGCAGCAGCGCCGAGGCCATCTGGTATAATGGCACTTATTACAGCTGGGGCTATGGAGGGCAATACAACTATTTTGCCGATAAGGTGACGATAAACTCCACAGCGGTGCCCGGCTATAACCTGGTGGTCAATGGCACGGCCGCCAAAACGGGGGGAGGAAGCTGGTCCACGCTGTCGGATGTGCGGCTCAAAGAGATGAAGGGCGACTATCTGAAGGGATTGGAGGAGATTGTGCGGCTGAGGCCGGTGAAATTCACCTACAAGGCGGGGAATCCGCGCGGACTGGATGCCGGGGAGGAGCAGGTAGGGTTCGTGGCCCAGGAGGTGCGGGAGGTGTTTCCAGAGTCGGTCAATGAATGCCCCGACGGCTATCTGGACTTCAATATGCATGCTGTAAACGTGGCCCTGGTGAACGCTGTCAAAGCGCTGAAAGCCGAAAACGACCGGCTGAAATGGCAGAATGCGGAGCTCACCGAGGGACAGCGTGGCTTGAAGGCTGCCATGGAGCAACAAAAAGCCGATCTGGCTGCAGAACAAAATGCCCTGAAGGCACGCCTGGAAAAATTAGAGTCTTTGTTGCAGGTCAATGCCTCTGCTGAGCAGAAGTAAACTGATGCGTGACAGTTGTTTTAATTATTTGTAGTCGTTTCCATTCGGTTATTGCTGCTGCAGGTCCGGGGAAAGGGTCTTTCCATGCAGCAGAAGCGCAAAACCCCCGTTTTTGTGCTGCATAACATATTGTATTATTATGCTGAATAATAGCCGGTTGGGAGTGATTCCTCCGGAAGGGGGGGAAGTAGGGCCGGTATGGTAGCGGAAGTCTCGTTATTTTTTTCTATTTTGGGGTGTAATGGATGGACAATGAAGCTATTACCTTAACCAATCTGAAAAAACATGAGACGAAAACTCCATTTTTTCCTGTTTTTATTCCTGCTGATTACGGTGCAGGGGTATGGTCAGACCTGGTCGGCCAGTCTGGTGACCGGCAAGTTGTCGGTGGGAACTGCCAAGTATCTGAAGATGGATATGTATGCCGACACCATCTACATTGCCTTTGCCGATGGTGGCAACGGGGATAAGGCTACGGTGATGAAGTACACCGGGTCGGGGTGGGTGCATGTGGGGCTTCCCGGGTTTACGGCGGGGAAGGCTGCGGAGCTTCAATTGAGCGTCAGCGGGGGAACGCCATGGGTGGCCTATTCTGACGGGGCAAACGGGAACCGGGTGTCGGTGATGCGTTACGACGGGAGCGGATGGGTGTATGCCGGTTCTCCCGGGTTTTCGAAATATGTGGCTACGCATGTGGCTCTGGCGGTAGAGGGGGGTACGGCCTGGGTGGCCTATAGTGATGCCGAGTTCAATGACAAGGCGACGGTGGTGAAAGGAAGTGGCGGGGGATGGAGCACCGTGGGCACCCCTGGGTTCACACCAGGCATGTCGGGGGTTTATTCTCTGGCAGTGAGTGGTTCGACGCCATGGCTGGCCTTCCGCGACTATGCCAACAACTACCGGGCGTCGGTGATGAAGTATGACGGTTCGAAATGGGTTTTCGCGGGTACACCCGGTTTCACACCCTCTACGCATGATGCCGGCAGGCGGTGTCTGGTGGCCGACGGTGGAACCGCCTGGCTGGCGACCCGGGGTACCGATGCCAAAGCCACCGTATACCGGTTTTCAGGGAGCGACTGGGCAGCTACCGGACAAGGTGCTTTGTCGCACGACAACGGGTTCGGGATGGTGCTGGGCAAAGGACCCACAGGGATCTTGTATGCCGCCTTCGGCGACGGCAAGAACAGTGGCAAGCTGTCGGTGATGCGATTTGATGGCGGCACCTGGGTATCGATGGGCGACCGCTTTTCCGGCAGCAGTGCCAGTGACATCAGTGTCGCTGTGCGAAGTGATGGTCGTCCCGTGGTGGCTTACAACGCCATCATCGTGCAGCAATACGGGGGGACCACCTTTCTTCCGGAGGTGAAAAGGGAAGAGCAGCTCTCCATTTATCCCAATCCCGGCTGGGGTAACATTTCGGTGCAATGGCCGTCAGGTTTCACCCCGGAGGGGTGGCTGGAGGTTTGGACGACCGGGGGACAGCTGGTGAGAAAAATGGAGGTAGGTGGTGACAGCCGGACTGTGATGGCCATCGAGGCCCTGCCCGCAGGGATATACCTAATCAGAGCCCTGGACCGCTCCCATTCGGCCGTGGGCAAGGTGGTGGTCAGATGATTCCGGAGTCCATATCAGGGAGATGCTCCTCTTTTATGTACAGAACGACAGGTCAGCCCTGAAAGTCATTTTTCAGGGATCAGTTTGCGTTTGCGGCAAACACCTGCTTTCAGGGATCACGCAGGTCAGTTAAACGGATTCACTATGGTCAGCTCCCTGATCTTTTGTCCGCTGTGCAGATCTTCAGAATAGAGGATCTCACATTTTGATTCAAGAGCTGAGGCAATGATGAGAGCGTCATGGAATGAATACTTCCACCTTTCGGAAATGTCGAGCGCGTCAGCAAATAACCTCTCTGAAGGAAACGTTTCGCATATGGGGAAGAGTATCTTTTTGAGATAAACCAGTAAGTCATCGTATTTTGCTGGTTTTTCAAATTTCTTCAAGGCCACATTCAAAAATTCCTGAATGACCTGGTAGCTGATACATCCGTTTCTAAGGTGTGCCTGCCTGATCAGTTCCAGAGCGATCTCCTTTTTTGGAGCGTCGTGGAAGGAGTATACGAAAATGTTTGTATCCAGGAAAAATTTGCGTTTCATACATCCTACCTTTCATTGAGTTCATCACGGGTGAATTTCTTCCCCGAATAGACATAATCCATGGAGTCCATGACCATATCGATCTCATTTTCGGTTCTTCCTCTTTCCACATATTGTCTGAGCCACCGCCTGAACAATTCGTTCAAGGTCGATTTCTCGGCAGCCGCTTTTGCCCTGGCCCGGGAAATCCACTCCTCCTCAGCACTTAAGGTAATATTCTTCAACATAGTGTACACTATTATAGTGCAAATATAGTTAATTTTCAGGCCAACCGGAATATTCTGTTATTTTTGCTGTAAATGAAATAAGTTCCGGTAACACTTTTAAGGACTAAAAACTGAATTTTATGGTTAAGATTTCCTCCACACTTCCGGTTCTGCTGGTTCTGCTGGCAGCTGTGTTGCTGCCCGTTCCGAGGGGATACAGCTGCACGATCATTGCCGTCGGCAAGAAGGCTACGGCCGACGGGTCGGTGATCATTTCGCATACCGATACCGGTCCCGATTCACGGATAACCTATGTTCCGGGGAAAACCTTCCGGCAGGGCGAGCAGGCCAACGTCTACTGGGGTATTCAGGATGCCGGCAGGCCGCTGGAGGATGACGGCGAGGTGCTGGGGACCATTCCGCAGGTGAGGAAGACCTATGGTTATTTTCATTCGGCCTATTCGCACATGAACGAAGTGCAGCTGGGGATTGCCGAGAGCACCACGGCGCAGCGGCCCGAACTGGTGAGCACCCGCGAAGGGGGCAGGCAGATCATGACCATCGAGCAGGCGATGATCTTCGCTTTACAGCGTTATGAGAAAGCCCGCGAGGCGGTGCAGTTCATCGGCGACCTGATGACGCGTTACGGTTTTCTGCCCTCGAGTGGTGACGGTTCCGAGACGCTGGTGATTGCCGATACGGAAGAGGCGTGGGTGTTCGAGGTCTTCGGGGTAGGCAACGGCTGGACGCCGGAGAGCGGTAAACCCGGGGCCATCTGGGCGGCGCAGCGGCTGCCCGACGACCAGGCCACCATGGTTCCCAACTGGAGCATCATCAAGGAGATCGACGCCGCAGACCACGGGCAGTTCATGGTTTCGGCCAACTACAAGCAGGAGGCCATTGACCGGGGGTGGTACGATCCGGCCTCGGGGAAGCCCTTCATCTGGCAGGAAGCCTATGCCCCACTGCCCGAGGAGTATGCCACCAGCCGTTTCTGGCTCTTCTACACCACCTTCATGCCAAACCTGCGGGAGTGGCCCGACCGGAAACTTGACCCCGCCAATCCTTTCAAGGGAATGCAGCCTTACTTCCAGGTGGTGGAGCCCCTTTCCATCTATCCCTTTGCGGGGGTTCCGGAGAAAAAGATTTCGGTGCAGGAGGTCATCGCCTTCCAGCGGTCGATCTTCGAGGGGACCATTTACGACATGACCTCCTATCCGGAGTGGCTGGTGCCCGACGGCAAGGGAGGCTATGTGAAGAGTCCGCTGGCGACCCCCTTCCCCGGCAGTGAAATGCGGAAGCTCATCAAGCAGACCTACCGCCGTCCGGTAGCCCGTCATCGCGGCCATTACGGGATGGTGATGCAGTTGCGCGACTGGCTCCCCGACGCCCTCGGCGGGGTTTACTGGGTTTACCTCGACAATCCCTATTTCAGTCCGTATGTGCCCATTTACGCCGGAAATCTTTCCGTGGCAGAGAGTTATAATATCTACGACCCGGAGAAGTACGACGAGCGCTCGGCGCGGTGGGCCATCGATTTCGTGGACAACCTGGCCAACCTGCAGTTCAGGGATGTGGCTGCCGACGTGCGGGCGGTGCGGGACCCCTTTGAAGCGGAAATCTTCGCGGAGCAGTCCGCTCTCGAGGCGGAAGCTTTGGCCATGTATAAGAAGGATCCCGTCGCCGCCAGGAAGTTCCTGACTGATTATTCCGACGGGAAGATGAACCGGGTAACGGCGATGTTTCTGGAGCTGAGAGACCAGATCATCTGCAAGTACACCAATAACCGGGAGTAAGTGCTTTAGGTGGTTTCCTCCAGGAGAGGCCTTTCACTTCCTGTTTTAAGCGGATAGTATCATTTATTTTCGTTTAACGTTCTCAACAAGTTACCAAATTTTGGTAACTTTAGCCGGAATAATGAAAGTTATGGCAAAAAACACCTCAATATCATTGGAGAACTACTTTGATGAATTCATTCAAAGCAGAATATCTTCCGGGCGGTATAAAAATGCAAGTGAAGTTGTAAGGGCCGGATTAAGGTTGCTTGAGGAGGAAGAAACAAGGTATGCGGCTTTGAAAGAGGCCATTCAGGATGGCATGGAGAGTGGAATAGCCGATGATTTCGATCCGGAGGCCCACTTGGAAAAGTTGAAAGCCGGGAGGAAGTAAATGGCCAGGTTCAGATTCACCAGGAAAGCAGTCGGGGATCTTAATGAGATATGGAATTTCACTGCTGAAAAATGGTCTGAACATCAGGCTGACCTTTATTATCGTCTTTTAATAGAGAGTTGCAGAGAAATTGCGATGCAGCCTGATTCAGAGAAAAAATATCCCGGAGTTGCGAAGAATTTAAGGGGATTCAAAACAGGAAGGCATATCATCTTTTATCAGATCATCGATCCTGAGACTGTTTTGATGATCAGAATTCTTCATGACCAGATGGACCTGAGAAACAGGCTGAGATAGGTTTTATCTTAAAGACAGTCAGACTCTTAAATTAGCAGGTGTATAAATCAAATAAAAAAAATCAAACCATGACCCGTTTAGTACAAGTATCATTTTTAGCTGCTATTCTTCTTGTTTCTTTGATGGTGGGCTGCCAAAATCCGCAGGAACCCCTATCCATCTCCTTGTTCAATGGCGTGGACCTCACGGGGTGGCATGCGGATGTGCCGGCGATGGATGGGAATCCTGATGCGACCATGCCTTTCATCGTGCGCGATTCCATGCTGGTGAGTCTGGGCACCCCGGGTGGGCACCTGATCACCGACTCGGTTTACAGTAACTACCGGCTGGAAGTGGAATACCGTTTTGCAGGCACTCCCGGAAACTGCGGGGTGCTGGTGCACGCTTCGACGCCGCGGGCCCTCTACGGCATGTTCCCCCGGTCGCTCGAAGTACAGATGATGCATGAGCATGCCGGTGATTTTTGGTGCATTGCCGAAGACATCACCGTGCCCGACATGGAAGCGCGGCGCGGACCCAAAGAGAGCTGGGGGGTCGATGGCGACAAAAACCGCAGGATTGTCAACCTCACCGATGGCTCTGAAAATCCTGTGGGTGAGTGGAACCGCATGGTCGTCGAATGCGTCACCGACACCATCAGGGTGTGGGTGAACGACGTACTGGTCAACGAGGGTTTCAACTGCACCGCCACAAAAGGTCAGATCGCCCTTCAGGCCGAAGGCTCAGAGGTGGAGTTCCGCAAACTGGAGCTTACCCACATCGCGAATGCTCTCCAATAGAGGCTCCCGATCCATGATCCCGGACAGAAGAGAAGACAGATCTTCACCTTCGTTTTCGTGATCGGACTATTTCAATCAGGAAGAGATCTATTTTCCTAATCAAGAAGAGATCTATTAACCTGGTAAAGAGAGGAGATAAACAAATCATTAACGGTTTCCGGGATAAGGGACAAACGCTGTTTCTCCCTGTATCGCGGGGAAACGCTGTGCGATCCACTCTTCTCTGGCCTGTTGCAATCTTTCCCTGCGGGATGAGACGAAGTTCCAGTCGATCAGTCTTTTCTCCGGAAAGGGTTCCCCTCCGAAAAGATACAATGTCGTATGGGCAGCCATCCCCAATTCCCAATAAGTGCCTGGTTGAGCCACCAGAAACTGACGGGGACCATACTGAACTCCCCCGAGGGTGATCGTTCCCTCCAGGATATAAATTCCCCATTCGCCGTAGACATCGTGGTCAAAGCGTAATGAATGAGGTGATGGGCTTTTGATTTCAAGGAAGTAGAGTTTGCTGTGTACCGGGACAGGCGACTTTTTGCCCCGGATTTCTCCGGCAATCAGTTTAAAATGAACGCCCTGCTGTTCCCACGACGGAATTTCACGTTCCTCCACGTGGGTGAAGGTGGGTTCGGATTCCTCCAGGTCTAAGGGCAGGGCCACCCAGATTTGGAGTCCGTGCAGGGTTTTGGGTGTTTTTCGCAGGTATTCCGGTGTTCTTTCGGAATGGACCACCCCTTTCCCGGCGGTCATCCAGTTCACGGCACCCGGCCTGATTTCCACTTCGCTGCCTATGCTGTCGCGGTGCATGATGGCCCCCTCCAAAAGGTAGGTGAGCGTGGAGAGGCCGATATGGGGGTGGGGCAATACATCCAGGTTTTGCGCACTGCCCAGCTCTGCCGGTCCCATGTGGTCGATAAACACAAAGGGACCCACCGTCCTTTTCATCCGGAAGGGGAGGAGGCGCCCCACCCTGAAGTTGCCAATATCGGCATCCCGTTCGGAAATGACCAGTTCGATGTCGTTCATAGGGATTCCTTTATTTGATGCACCAGTTGGTTGAAATCCTGCCGGAGTTGTTCATCGAGAATCCCGGTTTCCGGAGAGAAATTATCGAAGAATTTGGGCAGTGAGAAGTGCCCGGTAATTTCTGCACCATGTTTCGGGAATCTCTTCACTGCGTTGTCCAGCACATACTTCCCGCCACCCATGCCGGTGGAGGTGGCGAGCAGGAGCACTTTTTTACCTCCGAATATTCTGGCTTCGATGCGGGAAGCCCAGTCAAAGAGGTTCTTGAACGCGGCGGTATAGCTGCCATTGTGTTCTGCCAGGGAAATGATAATGAAATCGGCCTGTTCGAACTCATGTACGAACGAGCGGACCAAAGGCGGGTAGCCCTGTTGGCTTTCCGTGTCCACCGAAAAGAGGGGCACTTCATAATCGTTGAGGTCCAGCAGTTTCACTTTGGCCTGTTCGAATTGGGATGCGGCAAAGGCCGCAAATTGCTTGTTGATGGATGCCTTACTGTTGGAGGCTCCCATGGCAAGTATCTTCATATTATGTCTGTAAATAGTGGAAACAGACAAAAGTAAGCTTTTTCCACGTGGGAATGGCCAGGCTGGTTAAGCCGTTAAGAGAAATCCCCTGCGTGTCACGCAGTGAAGAGAAATACCCGGCCGGATATGCAGTGAATAGAAATACCCGGCCGGTCATACCGTTAATAGAATTACCCTGCTGTTTACGCAATTAATGGAAATGCGTTACCAGTCAAGCAGTAAATAGCAATATCCTAGGCAGTCTGCAGCTTATGGCTTTTTCAGCAGTCTGATGTAATAGACGGCGCCGGCGGTATTTCCGGGCAACGCCTGGAATTTGACCCTGATATGGGTTTTATCTTTCACCATGGTATCAGGAATCTCATAGATGACCTCCTGAAACCGGCTTTGGTTCCATCGGCCGGTGTTGTCTTCAGTGAGGAGTTTTTCATCGTCGATATAAATGTCGAATTTCCGGTTTCCCCACTCGGCACCCCAGTAGCGGACCATCAGGCTCAGGCCCGTTTCCGAGGCGGTAGCCAAGTTATAGCTGAAATACCCATCATTGCGGGCGTCGCGCCAGAACTGGTCATGGAAGGTTCCGCTGCCTGATTTCGCTCTTTCCATCTGGTGGTCGGCTTCGGGTTGTTGTTCCCCGGGGGCCACAAAGTCCACGGTTCTTCTGTGCAGGTCCATTTTTTCCTTTTCGGCGATGGCCAGTGAATCGAGGTAGGACACATATTGCGAGGGGGTCAGCCACATCCAGTAGATCATGTAGCGTGCATCGTGGATCCGGAAGAAGGGCTTGAATTCCAAGGTGGTCTTGTTGACCATTTGGAGTTCCGGGGCGGTAAAGGTGAAGGGTTTCCCTGGTACGGGGATGAGTTTCGCGGCGATTTCCTCATGGTTGTTTTCGGTGATGATGGGGGCTTTGTCGACCGGGAGGCGTTCCCCGCCGGCGATATGGGCCCACCGCCCGTCATCGGCCACCAGCCCTTTCAGCTCTTCGTTCCCGGTTTTGGCCCCCAGCAGGATGGGGCCGTGCATCAGGGCGATGTACCGTGGCACATTCGGCATGGTTTCCACCGTGGTGTGCATGGGAAGGATCACTTCCACGCGGTCCCCGTTTTTCCAGGTTCTGTGAATGCCCACATAGGACGAGGGACGGGCATCATAAGGGAAAGGTTTACCGTTGACCAGGATCTTCAGTGCCCCTTCCTTCACCCACCCCGGGTAGCGGACCATCAGGGTAAATGCCGATTTTCTTCCGGTCATGGTCAGCGTGGTGGATTCCTCGTCGGGAAACCGGGTATGCTGCACCATTTTCACGCCTTTTTCGCGCCAGCGGAGTTCCGAGGCCACAAAAAGGTTCACGAAGAGGGAGTCGTTCCGGCGGGTATAGATGAACTGGTTGTATTTGCCATGGTTTTCCATGCCGCTGCCCACGCAGCACCACATGGCCTGGTTGGGTGCCGAATAGACCCGGTAGTGCCGGGGCCGTGCCGGGGTGAAATAGACATATCCGCCATGTTCAGGGTGCTGGGTGGAGAGGATGTGGTTGAACATGGTGCGTTCGTAGTAGTCGGCATAGCGTGCCTGCGGGCTGACCCGGAAGAGATCTTCGGTCAGCTTCAGCATGTTGTAGGAGTTGCAGGTTTCGGGGCCTTCCACATCTTCGACAAAGTCGGTGCACGAGGCCACACTGGGGAAGAACTCCCTGCGGCTGTTTCCGCCGAAGGCCAGGGAACGCTTTCCGGTCACGGTTTCCCAGAAGAAACGGCCGGCGTTGACATACGCTTCATCGCGGGTGAGTTCGGCGATGCGTTGAAAGCCGACCGCCTTGGGCACCTGGGTGTTGGCATGTTTGTTATCGAGGTTGTCGTTGCCGGCCGCCATGGCATCGAGCAACATGCGGTGTGAGAACCTTTTGGCCGCCGTCAGGTACTTTTCATCTCCGGTCATCTGGTAGGCATCGGCAAAAATCTCATTCATGCCGCCATGTTCGGTATCGAGCATCGCCTCCATTTGCCGGTCGGTCAGTGCAGAGGTGATGTGAATGCCCCAGTCGCAGAATTTCAGGAAGATCTCCCTGGCCTCTTTATTCCCGGTATACAACCATGCATCGCGCAATCCGGCATACAGTTTATGCACGTTGTACCACGGGACCCATGCAGCGCGGTAGGCCGCAAAATCCCCTTTCTGCAGGGTGCTCCAGATCTGGGCACTGTTGGGAGCGCCACCGACATATCCTGTTCCCCATCCGGGGTGGTTCTTGCCGTTGGCCTCCTGGCAGGCTTTCAGTTCTCTGATCATGTATAGCATGCGCTTTTTGCACTCCTTATTTCCGGTGGAAGCGTAGTGCATGGCCAGGGCCGTGAGGTAATGGCCGCCGACATGTCCGTCGAGACCCTCCCAATTGGGGTACAGGGGGGCTTTTTCAGGGAGTCCGGCTTCCTTCCGGAAGGGGGCGATCAACCGGTCGGTATCGTATTCCAGCAGAACATGGATATTGAGTTCCTGCGCATGCTGGAAAGGCCCTTCCAATAATTTCACATCGCTTAAGGGGAATGCGTTGCCGTAGAGTTTTTCCTGTGCCATCCCGTTGAGATGCAAGAGAAGGGCTACAGCCACAGCCGTGATTGCTTTCAGGAACCATGATGTACGAATTGCAATAGCCATTTTTCCACTTATAACTTGTTCATATGATCTTTAATTCCGGACCGGATTCAGGTAAGAGTTGCTTTGGACCGGACTCCGGAATTGAATTAATTCGGACCAGAATCCCTGATCTGATTACTGTTAAACGTATTCCGGATTCGGATTACTCTGAGTCGGAATCAGGGAAATTATAACCATAGACTGGACTCCGGTATCGCATTACTTTAGACCGGATTCCGCCGGTACATCCCATCGGGCTGCGTTCCGGGAGTGCATCACTGTTAGATCAGAATCCCGTGTCAAGTTGCTGTTGACCGGAATCAGGGAGCGCATCCCTGTCAGTTCTGCCGAAGTTAATCAAAAATTCGATGGTCTTCTTGATAGAGAGTAACCGCGTCAACTCTGCCACATTATTTGAAAATCCGTTGTGCGAATTCATAGAGGCTGCGTCTCCAGGACTGCCATTCGTGGGCGGTGAGGGGAGAGACGTAGAAGTGGGTGTTCATGCCGGCATTTTTCAGGGCTTCGGTATTGGCTTGTGGGTCGCCGCCGAAGCCGGCTCTGCGGTTTTCGAGTTCGCGGCTGCCGAAGCTGACGAAGAGGAATTTGATTTTCTCCTTGAATCCCGGGGCGTTGGCGACGTCTTCGGGGCTATAGCTTCCGCCGCTGAACATACCCACATGGGAGAAGAGTTCAGGATGGGCCAGGGTGATGACGCGGGTTTGCATGCCGCCCATGGAGAGGCCTGCCATGGCGCGGTGGGGCTGGTCGGCCAGAGTGCGGAAGTTGGCATCGACCATGGGGATGATCTCTTCGACCAGTGTTTTTTTGAATCCGTCGGCCCAGCCTGTGGGTGGCCAGGGGCCTGCGGGCCGTTCACCCTGAGCGAGGCGGGCCTGTTGGTTGGGGCCGGCTTGCGGGTTGGGGCGGGGCCGGTTGGGCATGGCCCAGGTGCCGTTGTCCATGACGATGATGAAGGGCGTGGCTTTCCCTTCGGCGATCAGATTGTCCATGATGAGGTTGGCTCGCCCCTGGTTCGACCAGCCGGTTTCGTCTTCCCCTCCTCCATGCTGAAGGTAGAGGACCGGGTAGCGTTTGGTCAGATCCTGGTCATAGCCGGGAGGAGTGTAAATGAAACAGCGCCTCATCGCGTTGTTGCTTTCGGAGAAATAGTGGATTTCGCGGACCTGTCCGTGGGGTACATTTTTCATGGCGTAGAAATCCTGGTCTTTTGCGGGAACCTCGATTCCGCTGCCCCAGCGGCTTGCCCCATAGAAGTAGAGACTTCCCGGATCGGGCACCGCGGCGCCGTCAACCCACAGCTGGTAGTAGTGAAATCCTTCATCCTGCGGGGCCGATTCACCTGTCCATACCCCTTTTTCATCTTTCACCAGGTCGTATTTTACGGCGCTGATGTCGAGCTGTACCTTGTGCGCTTCCGGAGCGGAAATCTGCACGCGCACCCTTCCCTCGGAGTTGACCTGAGGATACTGCTTCCCGGGCTGATTCACCACAGAGGGTTTGAAATCTTCGACGACCGCCGGCGGGGTGGTCTGGGCCTTCGCAGTCCATACCATCAGGAGCAGCAGGGCACTGATTAATAAAGTCGGTTTGTTCATTTGTTTAAATTATTGTTATACATTGGTTTATATATTGAAACATTGCAAAATCCATTGGATTACTGTTTGGATTGTTGCATTAATGGTACAAGGTTATTTCCCATGGATCGGGTTTTGGTTTGTGATAAATCTGAGAACATCGGGCTGCATCCTGACCTCGCAGGAGACCTGCAGGACAGCTAACGCCACCATAAAAGTACAAAATACAATTAAAAATTGCTAAAAAATCCGGTTTTATAAAGCAAATTTCCCCGTTTGGTATAATTTTATGCGGAATCAATTTCATGGGCATGAAGCACATCAACCGGCTTTACGACGACATGTAACTGAAGAGCAAGTCATTAACAAGCAACTATACCAATGAGACGAGAAGGAGCAGGGCCTGGGGCAGGGGGGAGTATTCCGCAGATACGCTTAGCGAATGGGCAAATCATACCCGCGCTGGGGTTGGGGACCTTTGGTTCCGACCTCTACAGTGCGGAGCAGATTGCCGGGGCAGTGGAATTTGCCATCCGGAATGGTTACCGGCATATCGATTGTGCCTCGGTGTACATGAATGAAAAAGAGATCGGTCACATCCTGACGAAACTGATCAGGGAGGGGGTGGTCAGGCGTGAGGAGCTGTGGATCACCTCCAAGGTGTGGAACGATGCCCATGGGGAAGGGGAGGTTCTGGCGGCCTGTGAAAAATCGCTGACGGATTTGCAGCTCGAATACCTCGATTTATATTTGGTGCACTGGCCATTCCCCAATTACCATGCACCCGGGTGTGATGGTGATGCCCGGAATCCCGCTTCCAGGCCTTATATTCATGAAGAGTACATGGTGGCATGGCGCCAGATGGAGCAGCTTGTGGAGCGTGGCGTGGTGAAATCGATCGGCACGTCGAACATGACCCGGCCCAAGATGGAGCTTCTGCTCAGGGATGCCCTGATCAAGCCGGTGGTCAACGAAATGGAGTTGCATCCCCATTTTCAGCAGCAGGCCTTGTTTGATTACCTGGTGGAGAGCGGCATTCAGCCCATCGGATATTCGCCCATTGGTTCGCCGAAAAGGCCTGAGCGGGACCGGACACCCCAGGACAGTGTCGATATCGAAGATCCGGTGATTGTGGACATTGCCGGAAGATGGCAGGTGCATCCGGCGGAAGTGTGCATCAAATGGGGCATCCAGAGGGGAGAAGTGGTGATTCCCTTTTCAGTGACGCCCTCGAAGATTCTGGGTAACCTGAAGGCGGCGACCGGAGCCCCGCTCACCCCTGAGGAGATGGCCAGGATCGCCACCATTGACAGAAACTGCAGGCTCATCAAGGGGCAGGTCTTTCTCTGGGAAGGTGCCCGGGACTGGGAGGATTTGTGGGACCCGGACGGTAAAAATTACTGAAATCAGGTGAGCGCATTTCCCACTGCTCTGCGACAGGGAGAATCAATTCAGGTGAGCATTCCCCGTTCCTGACGATGTCGGTCCGGGGCGTTTCAATGAGCGTTTTTAACAGAAGTCACTGCGCCTCAGGCCAGACCACGCGGAATTAAACAATGGAGTGAGTATTATTAACATAAGAAAAGCATGATATGGAAAACAAGATGAAAGCCGCTTATCTGCCGGGCAACAGCACGGTCGAATTCAGGGAAGTGGACGTTCCCCAGCCGGGACCGGGGGAGGTGCTCATCAGGACGAAGGCTTCCACGATCTGCGGAAGTGACATTCGTGCCATTTACCGGGAGCATTTGGGGAAAGGACCTGAAGCCTACCAGAATAAAATTGCGGGTCATGAACCGTGCGGGCAGATTGTGCAATGCGGCAGCCATACCAAACGGTTCAAAGCCGGCGACCGGGTGGTGGTCTATCACATATCGGGCTGCGGGGTGTGCAACGACTGCCGCAGGGGGTATATGATCTCCTGCACCAGTCCGTACCGTAAAGCCTATGGCTGGCAGCGCGACGGCGGGATGGCCCCCTATATTCTGGCCGATGAAAAGGACTGTGTTTTGCTGCCCGATGAGCTCACCTATACCGATGGGGCGCAGGTGGCGTGTGGTTTTGGGACGGTCTATGAGGGTTTGGAAAAGGTCGGTGTGTCGGGGAATGATGCCGTGTTGGTGGTGGGGCTGGGGCCTGTGGGGTTAGCCACGCTCATGCTGGCCAGGGCGCTCGGGGCCAAACAGCTGGTGGGCGTGGATACCGTTAAGGAGCGGTGCGATCTGGCGCTGAAACTGGGCTTGGCCGATCACACCTTTGTGTCGGGGCCCGGTACCCTGGAGCAGGTGGTGGCGACCACCTACCAGAAGCAGGGGTTTGAAAGAACGGTGGACTGTTCGGGTCATACCCTGGGGCGGCAGCTGTGCATCAGGGCGACGCGGAAGTGGGGCAAAATGGTGATGATCGGCGAGGGGGGAACCGTGGAGTTCAACCCCAGTCCCGATATCATCCATGACCAGATTACGATCTACGGCTCCTGGGTGACCAACATCTGGCGCATGGAAGAGCTGGTGGAGCGGCTGGTGAGGTGGGGTATCCATCCGGCCGACCTGGTGACCCACCGTTTTACGCTCGACCAGGCCGATAAGGCGTACCAATTGATGGACGAAGGCAAATGCGGAAAGGTGGCCGTTGTTTTTGACGAAGAGGTATAGATTCCACATGAATCCGCTAAGCTTTGCCTGGATCCGATGAGAAGCGCAGGTTGCCTGTCGTCTCCGGAAGAGTCCGGTGGTTAAGGAATGGACCGGCGTGTTCCGCAGGGAACTGTTGGGAACAGATGGGGCCAGTGGAGTGCAGTGCGGATTATTTTTGTCCCGGATGAAACCAATAAGATTTGCCTGGATCCGATGAGTTAAGGGATGAAAGGATGATTTCCACCGGAAGATGATGGTTTTTGGCAAGGAATCGATGAATTACACAGGAACGCGGTAGTTTCTGTAATTAACATAAATGTAAATTTATTATCATAACACTATAAGGAATGAGAAAACTAGCCCGACTGATTGTTATCCTGATTGGCTGTTTTGCCGTCATGGCTTTTATGCCGGAGGTTAAGAAAGCCCCGAAGCCGATCTATCTCAACACGGCCTATTCATTCAGGGAGAGGGCGGCCGACCTGGTATCGCGGATGACGCCCGAGGAGAAGCAAAGTCTTCTGGGCAACACCATGGCCCCCGTTCCCCGTCTGGGGGTAGGGGGTTATAATGTGTGGGGCGAAGCGCTGCACGGGGTGATGGGCAGGAACAACAACAGCGGCATGACGGCCACCTCGTTTCCTAACAGTGTCGCCGTAGGATCCACCTGGGACCCGGAGCTGGTCAAACGGGAGACCTCGGTGGTGGCCGATGAGGCGCGGGGGTTTAACCATGATCTTATTTTCACCCTCACCTACTGGTCGCCGGTGATCGAGCCCGCCCGCGATCCCCGTTGGGGAAGAACGGCCGAGACCTTCGGGGAGGACCCCTTTCTGGTATCGGAAATCGGAAAAGGGTTCATTCAGGGGATGATGGGTGACGACCCGGTTTATCTGAAGACGGTTCCCTGCGGAAAGCACTATTTGGCCAACAATACCGAGTTCAACCGGCATAACGGTAGTTCCGGCATGGACGACCGGGATATGCGGGAGTATTATCTGGCGCCCTATCGGAAGCTGATCAGAGATCATAATCTGCCTTCCATCATGTCGGCTTACAATGCCGTGAACGGGGTGCCGGTGTCGGCCAGTAAATTCCTGGTGGACACGATCGCCCGCAAGACCTATGGGCTGGACGGCTATGTCACCGGTGATTGCGGTGCCATTGACGACATGGTGCGTGGGCACCATTATGCCAAAAACTATGAAGAGGCCACGGCATTGGGGTTGCTTGCGGGGGTGGACAACGACTGTGGTGGGGTATACCAGGGCCATGCCCTCAGAGCCCTGGAACAGGGACTCCTTACCCAGGGGGCCATAGACCGGGCGCTGGTCAATATCTTCACCATCCGCATGCGGATGGGCGAGTTCGACCCTCCGCGGAAGGTGCCTTATGCCGGCATAAAACCCGCCATCATCAACGATCCTTCCCACCACGACCTGGCGATTGAAGTCGCCACCAAAACACCGGTTCTGCTGAAGAATGAGGTTGTCGTGAAAACCGGCCGGAAAGCGTTGCCCATCGATCTGAAAAAGGTCAGGAAGATAGCCCTTCTGGGGCCTCAGGCCGACAAGGTGGAACTGGGGGACTATTCGGGTCCTGTGGAACCAGAGCTGAGGATCTCCCCGCTGCTGGGTATCCAGAATTATATTAAAGAGCATAAGCTGAACACGGAAGTTGTCACCCGTTCTGCAGGAAATCTGGAGAGGAAGACCGATTTCTTCACGATGAGTGGTTTTACCACCGTCACGACCCGGGGGGAAACGGAGCGCCATGATGCCACTCAATACGATGACGCGGCCAGGGGGCTTATCGTGTCGGGCGGTTTCGGACCTCCCGCCGTCAGAGGCATCAAGGACGGCGATTGGACCGCCTATCACAACATAGACCTCACGGATCTGGATTCCATCAGGTTTCAGATGACGGTCACGGGTGAAGGGGGCTTGCTGGAGGTGAGGGTGGACTCTCCTACCGGAAATCTGCTGGCTTCCGAGAAGATCGCAGGCAGTCAGGCCGATGGCGGCTTCCGGGGTTTCGGGAGGCCACGGATGGTTCCGGTTAAAGTGAAGACCCTGGGAATCACCGGACCGCAGACCATTGTTTTAGTCTACCGTGAGCCGGAAGCGGCGGCCACCGATAAGGAAACGCTTGAGTTGGCGGCTTCCGCCGATGTGGCCATTGTCTTCGTGGGTACCGACCAGAGCACCGGCAGGGAGGAGACGGACCGTTTTTCCCTGGCTCTTCCGGGCAACCAGAATGAACTCATCAAGGCGGTGGCGGCGGTGAACCCGAACACCATCGTGGTGATGCAAACCATGGGCATGGTGGAAGTGGAATCCTTTAAGGCCAATGCCAGCATCCCCGGGATGATCTGGACCGGTTACAACGGCCAGGCGCAGGGGGCCGCCATGGCGAAGATCCTCTTCGGGGAGGTGAATCCGGGAGGCAAGCTCAATGTGACCTGGCATACTTCGGTGAAGGACCTTCCGGAATTCAATGATTATACATTGCGCGGCGACGGCACCAACGGAAGAACCTACTGGTACTACGATAAGGAGGTCACCTATGAATTCGGGTACGGCTTATCCTACACCACCTTCGAATACAGTAACTTCACTATCAGCAGGAAGGAGATCACCCCGAACGATAAGATCACTGTTTCCGTGGATGTGAGGAATTCCGGAGAGGTGGACGGCGATGAGGTGGTGCAGGTCTACGTGAAGACGCCCGACAGCGGGGCTTCCCTGGAACGGCCTTTGAAGAGGCTGAAGGGATTTAAAAGAGTCACGATTCCGGCGGGACAGACGCGGAGGGTGGCCATCGCCATCGACTGCGCCGATTTGTGGTTCTGGGATGCCAAAGAGGGGAGGATCACCTTTGATCCGGGCAGGTATGTGTTTGAAGTCGGGGCATCTTCGAGGGACATCAGGGGAAGTGTGGAGGCCGTCATGAGCGGAAGCTATCACCCTGGGCTGACGACGGTGGTGGCTGAAGGCGACAGGGTGGTGCTGAGGCCGGGGGAAACGACCCGGACCACTGTCACGGCCAGCATGTCGGACGATCGTTTTTGCGATCTGACTAAGGCCAGGGTGACCTATCGCAGTAATAATCCGTCGGTGGTCACCGTTGACGAAACCGGAAAGGTGACGGCTACCGGGGTGGGCGCGGCCACGGTATTTGCCGCGGTGACGGTCGACGGGAAAACGGTTTCAGGCAGTTATCCGCTGAAGGTGATGCCCGATCTCACGCCGGAATCGGTCACCGTGAACGGGAAGAAGATTCCCGGTTTTGACCAGGCGGTAAAAGCCTACAGTTTCCTTCTGAAGGAGAAGGCGAAAATTCCCGTGGTTGCCGCTTCTGCGCGCGGAGAGGGGATTTCGGTGGAGATAGAACAGGCGAAGGGGATTCCCGGAACGGCGATTGTTCAGTTCATCGACAACGTTACGCTGGAGAAGAACAGCTATTTCCTGAATTTCGATGTCGCATCGGTAAGTGATGAGTTTAATAACGGCACTGTCGGACCGCAGTGGGTATGGATCAGGCAGAACCCGCAAACCGTCAGCGGGTCGAAAGTGGCCGGATCACTGACCCTTACCAGCGAGGCGGGGGATGTGTCGGAGGGGACGAACAATGCCCGCAACCTGTTGTTGCAGAGTGCCAACAGCAACTGGACCATCGATACAAAACTCTTCAGCTCGAGAATCCCCTCGCAGCCTGAAAATGCCGGGATTCTGGCCTACCAGGATGATCACAATTTTGTGAAGCTGATGTACAGGGCGGTGATCAAGACTTCGCGGGGAGGAGCTTCAGGCACCAGGATGCAGCCGGGGACCATCGATCTGATCATGGAGGAGAACGACATTGCCAAATCGCTGGGCACCTTCGACCTCAAGGAGGCGGTCACCGCGGAGCGGCCTTTATATCTCCGGCTGGAGAAGAAGGGAAGCCTCTATACGGCGTTTTATTCCCTTGACGGCGTCGGTTTTGAGAAACTGGGAACTGCCGACATGCTGCTGAAGGATGTCAGGGCCGGATTGATGGTGGGTGACGGAATCGTGACCCAGTATATGAAAAGCACCTTCTGGTTCGACTCCGACACCACCAAGCCGCCCACTCCCTGGGATGTCACGTTTGACTATTTCCGGATGGTGAGCAGCGGGCTGAAACCCTGACCATTTATGCCCTGATAGTGCCAGGGAGGTCTACTTTGACTATTTAAGGATGGTAAGCCGCGGGCTGAAGCCCTGACTGTTTTTCCGCAGATGGTGATTGCTTCGGGCACTGAAGGATTCAAGTACACCGCATTAAAAGACATCGAGGAGCGCTATGAGGAAATCGGTTCGCGGCATGCCCGTAACTACGGATGGTACCAATCGAGATGGCATGCCGCCGCCGGGCAAATCTATGATTCCGGAGGAGAGGAGGCACTGGTCAGAATGTGGCGCACATTTCTTGAGCACCAGGAACAAGTGAATGACCATGATTTTGCGGAGTTCTTATCCACACGCATCCATCCCTCCGTGGCCGATGTTCTGCTCAGATGGGATGATTGAAATTATTTACTTTGTTTGATACCGGCATCTTCACTCCCGGAACTTCTCGGTTTGTAACCTGGTGGATGACATTCTTGAAATTGTTGTAATTCTGATGACAGGTTTCGTTGCATTTTTTCCGACGATAATCCTGAATGGTATTTCTGTCTAAGCGCTTTAAGGAAGCGGAAAAGAACGTAAATTCGTGACATAAAATAGTTTGAAATGAACATCACCATTTTCGGCGCCAGTGGCCGTACGGGGCAACAGCTGGTCATTCAGGCACTCGAAAGGGGGCATCATGTAACGGCTTATGTGCGCAGGCCTGAATCGTTATCCGTTCAGCATCCCGGACTGAGGGTCATCACCGGAATCCTTGACGAACCGGATAAACTCAGGGAGGCCATCGCGGGTGCCGATGCCTGTCTGTCGGTACTGGGGGGCAATTCCCTCCGCAAACGATCCGTGGCATTCACCAACGGGATCGACCGGATCGTGACCCTGATGGAGCAGGAGGGTGTTCCGCGGTTCATCTACATGTCAAGTGTGGGGGCTGGCGAAAGCCGGAGTTATTTGCCGCAGCCTCTCCGTTTTCTAATTGCGGATGTGATGCTGCGTGTTCCCCTGGCCGATCACCAGGCCAATGAACAGCGGATTGTCAACAGTACGCTGCAATGGACGATTGTCCGGCCAGGAGGACTGGCCGATGGTCCCGCAACCGGAAAATGTCAACATGGCAGCGATAAAACAGTCTTTAAAAGCAATGCATCCATTCCCCGGGCCGATGTAGCCGCCTTCATGCTGGACCAGCTGACCGGTGCCGCTTATGTTAAGAAGGCCGTCTGGCTTAAAGTATAAGATCAGAAGTCAACCATTAATCCCGGTTAGTACGGGCCAAGTCTTTTCCCCAGCCGTTCTGCGAGATCTTCGATGTCGTCGCGCCGGGCCAGTTGGCGATACCAGTGTTCAGGGATGTTCTCCACGCCATATAGAAGTCCGGCCAGTCCGCCCGTGACGGCTGCTGTGGTGTCGGTATCCTCGCCCAGGTTGACCGCTTTCAGAACTGCTTCGTGGTAGCTGCCGGTGGTCAGCAGGCACCAGAGGCTGGCCTCCAGGGTGTGGAGGACGTAGCCGCTTCCGGAGATGGTATTTTCAGGCTCTTCAGCGATGTTACCCTTCAGAAGGCGGTCGAAGCGGGCGATTTCCGCCGGGTCTATTTGCCGGGTTTGCAGGAAACCGGGGATTTCTGACTGCTCTACAAGCAGGGAGGTGAGGAATCCGGGGATTTCCTTCCGGAGGGTATCATAGGCTTCCCATTTCCCAGAGCCCTGCAGTAAGAGCCGGGCATATTCGAGGTAGTAGAAGCAGGCGATGACCGAGCGGATGTGGCGGTGGGTGATGGAGGAGACCTGACGGGTGATTTCGAACCGTTCCCTGGCCGGTTTGTCGTAGAGGTGGAACAGCAGGGGGAGAATACGCATCAGGGAGCCGTTGCCGTTGCACCGTTCCTCAGCGTCTCCGGCGAGGTCGGGTTGCACTCCTTTTCTGAGCCGTCCGATGGCCTGGCTGGTCGTTCCCCCGATGTCGAAGACAAATCCATAGGCGGTCCAGAATCCTTCGTCGCGCCAGCGGACAAAATTCCGGGCGATGGCGTGCAGATCGAAGCCGTTGGTAAGTGCTTCCGCCTGGCAGAAAGTGAGGGAGCTGTCGTCGGAGAAGGTGCCGGGGGGCTGGTGGTGGGTGCCGTGTCCGGTCATGTCCGTAATGGGGTTTTCTCTGAGGAACTCCCGTGTTTTGAACTCTGCCGGGACTCCCAGGGCGTCACCCACGGCCACCCCGAAGAGCGCCGACCGGATGGCTTCGATGAGAGTGGGCTTTGAGATGTGTGTATTCATGATTTCTGCGTTATCAGGGTCATCATTGGTTGTCCGGTTATAATTCTGTAAATTTCGTTCTTTAAAGTTAACATTTATGACATCCAGGAAGAATAATGATAAAAAGGAAAATTCATATAGACACAAGAAATCATTATCAAGGAAGACCTGTTTATACGCCGGAACGAATTGATGCATTGGCACCGGACGAGGTATTTGTTTTTGGCAGCAATCTGGAGGGGCATCATGGAGGTGGCGCTGCCCGGACTGCGCTCAGGAATTTTGGTGCCGTATATGCCCAGGGAGTCGGTTTACAAGGCCAAAGTTATGCCATACCCACCATGCAAGGGGGTGTTGACACCATTGCTCCCTATGTGGACGAATTCATAGCATTTGCTGAAGCACATCCTGAAAAGTTTTTCTACGTCACCCGGATCGGTTGCGGAATTGCCGGATTCCGGGACGAGCAGATCGCCCCTTTGTTTCAAAGGGCGTTGAATCTGGCAAATGTGTGTCTCCCTGAATCGTTTGTTCGTTTTCTGGAATAGACTCACGCAAGAACCAACTTCTATCGTAGGAGAGTTTCATTGTTTGGTGACCGATGGTGAAATATTTGGAATCCAAACCATCTTATGGTCGGAAGTAACCATCTTAAGGTCAGAGGTGTCCACCATGGAGCCGGAGGTGTCCACCTTTCCGGCGGATGAACTCTTCAGTCTGCAACCAGAAATACAAATGCCTCGAGAAAATCAGGACCCGGGTGATTAATTGACAGGTCAGGGGACCAGGCTTTCAAAAACCTTTGATGACAATATTTTCAGTCATTTTTTGTAATTTTTTCAAGACATGGTGACACTTTAGAATTCGTTATTGAAATTTTAGATTGAAAACACATCGTATGTATAAATTGATAAACCTGTTTGTTGAAAATTATAAGATAGATTAATTGCGATAATTACCGAAAAAAGGTATCTTTCGCAAATATATACTCTAATATGGATGGACAAAAAGAAATTCGGATTGTTACATGGATAGAACTGCTTCAAGCAAGGGGAGCTTTCGCATTTTCTATTGAATTAGCTAAAAATGAATTGCCTGCCTATAGTGAAATTGCCCTGAAAAGGGCATTAAGCCGCTTATCGGAGAAAGGGAAAATAATTTCTGTTTACAAAGGGTATTATTTGATTTTGCCTCCACAATATGCTTTTAAAGGTATTTTACCCCCTTCCCTTTTTTTAGATGAATTCTTTCAGTTTCTTGAAAGGCCTTATTATGTCTCTCTTTTGAATGCTGCCGCTTATCACGGAGCATCGCACCAGCAGCCACAGGAATATTATGTAATGACTAATTTCCCTGCCATGCGTGCCACCCAAAGAAAAGGTTTAAAAATCAACTATGTAAGCATTGATAAAATTCCTGAAAAATTATTGGAAAAACGTAAAACCGAAGCCGGGTATCTTACCATTTCCAACCCGGTGCTTACAGCTTCCGACCTTGTACAGTTCGAAAGACGTATTGGGGGCTTAAACCGTGCTGCCATAGTACTATTTGAATTGATGGAAGTTCTTAAACCAACCGATTTTAATGAAGATATTATGGCACATGCTGCCGTTACTACGCTTCAACGATTGGGTTTCCTGCTTGAATTTGCCTGTTTAAACAACGAATTGTCCAATGCTTTATACAAAGCAATGGAGAAGAATAAATCCAGGTTGTTCAGGATACCGCTAAAGGCATCGGCACAAACCAAAGGTTTCTCTTCAGATAACCGTTGGAAAGTAATTGTAAACACCGAAATAGACATTGATTTATGATTCCACAGGCATATATATCGGAATGGAACCAACAAGTACCCTGGCAAACCATGGAACAGGTGGAACAAGACCTTGTTATTTGCCGTGCTCTGGTTGCGATATTCTCCGACGATTTATTGGCTAACAGCCTTGCTTTCCGGGGTGGAACGGCTTTGCATAAGTTATTTTTCAGCCCTCAGCAGCGTTACTCCGAAGATATTGACATGGTTCAAGTCACGGCAGAACCATTTGGCCCTATTGTGGACAGGATTAGAGAAAGGCTTTCTTTTTTGGGTGAACCTAAACGAAGTCCTAAAGCCCACAATTTCACTTTGTATTTTAGGTTTGAGTCTGAATTTCCTCCAACTATGAACCTAAGGTTAAAAGTGGAAACCAATACCCGTGAACATTTCACGGTAAGCGATTTGATAAAAGTGCCTTTTGTGGTCAATTCAAAATGGTTTAAGGGTATTTGTAATCTTACTACATACAAATTGGAGGAATTGTTGGGAACCAAACTGCGGGCATTGTACCAACGTAAAAAAGGACGTGATTTATACGACTTGTATATTGCGCTTACACGTAACCCATCGCTCGATAAAAATTTGCTTTTAAATTGCTACCGGGAGTATATGAAATTCTCGGTTGACAGCCCACCGAGCCAGAGGGAGTTTATTCTGAACATGGAAGCCAAGATAACAGACCCTGAATTTTTGGGCGATACAATTGGTTTGCTCCGACAGGGACAATCATACGAGCCTTTACCTGCATACGAGTTGGTTAAAACGGAATTGATTGAGAAAATTTAACATAAAACGAAAGATTTGAAATTTAAGTTTAAACCGTGGACAAATTCCGGGAATTTGGATAAAGAGGGTAGCAGAATAAAATATGCCAATCGATTTTGTTACACCAGTGCGGCACCCCTTCAATCTGCCGGCTGAAGCCGACAACGGGGCGCCTGACTTCCCTTCACCCGGCCATCGCTCAGAAATTTTGGTGCCGTATATGCCCAGGGAGTCGGTTTACAAGGCCAAAGTTATGTCATACCCACCATGCAAGGGGGTGTTGACACCATTGCTCCCTATGTGGATGAATTCATAGCATTTGCTGAAGCACATCCTGAAAAGTTTTTCTACGTCACCCGGATCGGTTGCGGAATTGCCGGATTCCGGGACGAGCAGATCGCCCCTTTGTTTCAAAGGGCGTTGAATCTGGCAAATGTGTGTCTCCCTGAATCTTTTGTTTGTTTTCTGGAATAGACTCACGCAAAAACCAAATTCTATTGAAGGAGCGTTTCATCGTTTGGTGACCGATGGTGAAATATCTGGAATCCAAGCCATCTTAAGGTCGGAAGTATCCATCTTAAGGTCAGAGGTGTCCACCTTGAGGCTGAAAGTGTCCACCGTAACGAACAGAGGTGTCCACCTTAGGGAATGTTTGAAAATTCAATTATTAGTACGATCTTTGTGTGTACTAAAAGTGGTACTCATTTTGGTTCATTTATAAAATAGTACATTATGATAGTAGTAAGCAGCCGTGAATTCAGGGATAACCAGAAGAAGTTTCTTGATCTTGTTGAAGTACAGAGGGTTATCATTAAGAGAAGAAATAAGTTCATTGAACTTATTCCTCGCGGTGAAACTATTCCTGAAAGTGTAAGTCCGTCTCGTGATCCCTATTTTGATGATCCGCGCAATATTGCTGATATCAATGAAGGCCTTCAGCAAGTCAAAGAAGGTAAAACCATCAAACTGACGAAGGAATTAAGGAATGAGTTGTTTGGTGGGAAATGAAATATGAAATTATTCTTACCGAACTGGCTCTTGAAGGAATCCGTTTGTTCAAGAAAAGTGGAGATCTTCAGGCACTGCGGAAGCTTAATAAGCTCCTTTCTGAGTTGGAGGTCCATCCGGAAACCGGTACCGGGCAGGTTGAAGCACTGAAAGGGAATAAAACCGGACTTTGGTCCCGTCGAATTACTCCAAAACACCGATTGGTCTACATGATTGAAGAAAGAAAAGTATCAGTCGTAGTCATTTCTACATATGGGCATTACGGTGAGAAATAATTAATAATCCGCTCGCTGCCGTTTTGAGGAGACCCTCCGCATAAGATTGAACAGTCAAAAGATCGGGGAAAGGTTGTTAATCCACACTTTTTCTACCAACCTCTACCAACTGCTGCGTTGGCAAAGGCACAAACCTCTTCTGCAATCTCTCTGATTTTAGACGGTACTGACTGTCTAAATTCAGCCTGGTATCCCTCTCCCATGCTGATAACCTGTATTAGTTGTTCGTGTTCCATTTTGCTTTTGCATGTTTTTTTGTTCAGATGAAATGCACTCCAAAGGAATTATTTGATTATCAATTGACCATCAAATGGGCAACTGGCTTACGATGTCGAATTTTTTTCCCGCTTAATTGTTTTCGGAGCCTCGGCATTGGATGTAGGATTATTCCAAAAGGTGTCATCCAAACCAATATTCAGTATTTCATCAATGTCATGGAGAGTTTTTAAACTGAAATTGTGTGTGCCGCTTAACCACCTGGAAATTTCTGAAGGACGTTTGTTCAAAGCTTTTGCCAGGTCCGAGTTCTTCCATCCTCTGGCTTTAATCCCATTATCGATTATTGACGCCAGTCTCATCATTTTATCAGTTTTCTCCTGCTCCACCTGAGGAATTTCAGAAAGAATTTCAATTAATAACTTGCTGGAATAATTTTCTGCTCTCATGATATGGTGTAATTTTTTTCCAAGACCCCCAATGCGTCACCCACGGTCACCCGAAGAGCGCCGACCTGATGGCTTCAATGAGAGTGGGCTTTGTGATGTGTGTATCCATCATTACTGGGTAATTCGGACTATCATTTGAAGAGTTCAATGTATTCATGAAAAGCGTAGAGTTTATTCCGCTGAGCGCCGGTGATCTCTTTCAATATTCCCAGTTTTTCCAGGTCTTTCAGCAGTTTGTAATTGGTGGCTTTTGATTTCCCTGTGATTTCCCCGATCCTGATGGCATCGGTCACAGGCTGACTGAAAAGCGAATGAACAACTTTCCTGACTTCATTGCCTCTGGGGCCTAATGTAGTAATTCTGGTTTCAAGGTTTTTCTGCAACTGGATAATACTATCAAAGGTTTTCACCCCCTTTTGTGATATCTCTATCACTCCTGTGAGAAAAAACTTGAGCCATTTGTCGATATCATGATGGGTGCGTACCCGAGTCAGATTGTCGTAATACAGCATCCTGTTACGTTCAAAAAAATCGGAAAGGTAGAGAACAGGCTGCTTCAGGATTCCCTTATTTACAAGATAAAGGGTGATCAGCAACCTGCCAATCCTGCCGTTTCCATCCAGAAAGGGATGAATAGTCTCAAACTGATAATGAATGATGGCGATTTTCAACAAATCGGGTAAAGGATGTTGTTCATCATTGGCGAAAAATTCCAGGTCAGACATCAGCTCAGAGATGGAAGTATGGATTGGGGGTATAAAAACGGCATCAGCGATCGACGCACCTCCAATCCAGTTTTGGCTCGTACGGAATTCCCCCGGATTCCTGTGTTTGCCGCGAACCCCTTCCAGCAGTGTTTTATGGGTTTGCCGGATCAATCTTGACGAAAAGGGCAGGGTATGCAAATGAATTACTGCTTCATTCATGGCATTTATGTAATTCTGTACCTCTTCCCAATCGTCCCGTTTTTCCGTGGCAACATCTTTTTTATCCAGAAAAGCCTCCTCCAGGTTAGTCCGGGTACCCTCAATTTTAGAGGACTGGGTTGCTTCTCTGGCAATGTGCATCCGGATGAACATCCCGATATCGACGTATTCAGAATACATATCAAGTCTTCCGAGCGAACGGTCGGCAATACTCAACAAATTCAGCAATTTCATATCATCCACCTGCCATTCCCGGTTGATTGGATACGGCTGAAAACTCTTATAGTATCCCTGATTTACATATACCCCGGATTTAAATGACTTCATGGCTCCCTAGTTTATAAATTTCGGTTGAAGATAAGAATAAAAAACGCCTTAGTTTAGTTTTTGGCCATTTTCTAAACTAAGAAAAATTTTAGTTTAGTTTTTCGGACTTATTTTTCAAAATTCCCAGGTACCCGTACACACTTTTGAACAACTATCGATGTTAATGGGGGAGCCAACGAACCTACCCGGCAAGTCACCCGGCAAGTCACCCGGCAAGTCACCCGGCAAGTCCGAATTTGGTAATAATTTTTGAAGGTGAGAAATCCAGAGAGGAATTGCAGGAAATGTGGGGACTGAGAGACAGAGACCTGACCACCCTTCACCCTACCGTCTTATTTGCCCGGTTTCATCTCCTGCTCCTCCTCCGGAAGATCGAGCATCCTTTCCATGCAACACATCACCTGGTTGTTCATCTCCCTGAACCCCTCCTCGTTGAGCGACATGGAACAGATCGATTTATCGGCCAGGTTGAACCGGGTCTTGTAGAGCAGCCGCTCCTCGTACCTGCAGAAGAAGCGGAACTCCCACCCCTTGGCCCCGCACCGTTCAATGATCTCCGACACCATTTCCGCCGAAAACTCCTTCGAAGCGTTCTCCAGTCCGTCGGTGAAGACGGCAAAGAAGAGTTTGTGATGCGGTTTGGCTTCCGCCGTGACCCGGTGCCAGGTTTGACCGATCGCGTCGTACAGGGCCGTCATCGAATCATGGAACCCCATCCTCCTGATGAAGCTGCAGACCTGACCTTCAGCGAATGGCTCGAAGGGAATCTCCCCGGAAGCAGTTCCGCGGAATTGGAACTTCTGCAGTCCCTCTTTTTTTACTTCCGGAATCGCTACAAGTCCCGGATCAGGCCGTTCTGCCTCACGGCGGAAAGGTACATCAGGTCGCGGGGACTTCTGGATCCCCGCTACTATACGGAAGAAGAGGAAGCCCTTCCGTTGGATGAACCCCACAGACCGGTGGCCGCCAAAGAGGAGGTAGAAATGCTGCGGAGTCCTGAAATGGAGTATTCCTACGACCGGTACTCCCGTAAAACCGGAGTCGATGAGGTGATCGGACTGGCCACCCTTGACCAGATCTCCTTCAACGAAGTGTATGAGAGGGAGTTTCCCAGGATCGCCAGAATGGTCCTCAGCCATGGCGGAACCGTTGAGACCGCCTGTGATATTTTCCAGGATGCGATGGTGATCCTCCTGGAGAAGATCGGGCACGGAAAGCTCACCCTTTCGGCCAGCATCGGCACCTATCTCTATTCCGTGTGCCGCCATATCCTGGGCGATCAGTTCCGGCGTAACAAAAGGGATCAGAAAATGAAAGCCTGGTACACCGAAAAGTACCGTGACGACGTAAGCATTCGGTAAACTCCGTATTGTTTCAAAGATAACTCTTCTTTTGTTTCGGAGTTTCTCCTAAACATTCACAGTACTTTGAGAGTCGCCTTTAAATTGTTTCGGATTGGGATTTTTTAAAATTGTGGGGAAGCAGTTCTACCAGGTCCTTACTGTAATCGTTGTCGTAATTGTGAACGTTATTCAGGAAGTAAATCAGCCAGTCACGGAAGTTTACGTTGATCGCCTTGCAGCAACCTAACATGGAATAAACGATGGCAGCGTTTTCCGCGGCATCATCATTGCCACAGAACAACCAGTTTTTTCGTCCGAGAGCGATGGGCCTGATGGCATTTTCCCCGAGATTGTTATCGATTTTTAACCTTCCGTCCAGATGGTAACGGGTCAGCTTGTGATAAATGCCGTATGTGTAGCGAATCGCCTTGCCAATCCTCCCTTTGGGCAGAACCTTGTGGTACTCACTCACCAGCCACTTCTCAAACGCAATCATTATTGGGTATGACAGACGGGTACGCAACTCTGCCCGTTCCTGGTAAGAGAGGTTATGCTTATCGGCATGCCTTTCCACATCATAAAGCAACCCGATCTGCTCCAGTGCATACGACGCCCTGGTCTTGTCCTCCTTCAGGGCCTCTTCAAAAGTCCGGCGACTGTGTGCCCAGCAACCTATGGGCAAGACTCCTTTCTTGTTTTCGTATATATCGTAAACAGCATACCCATCCGTCTGGATTACCCCTTGAAAGTCCTTGAACAACTGCAATGCTACCTTTTGTGCCCTGGATCCGTGGTCATAATGAAAAAAGACCA
>Ga0209723_1000739_pt1 | contig 57853 bp, 63 predicted proteins | sample BiotimSIPDNA_2_FD_185750 | JGI IMG/M metagenome (GOLD analysis project Ga0209723, IMG submission 185750) | Anaerobic biogas reactor microbial communites from Washington, USA - Biogas_R2 time_0 SIP DNA (SPAdes) (version 2) | ecosystem: Engineered > Bioreactor > Anaerobic > Unclassified | place... | reverse complement strand
TTTCAATATTTGGCGGTAAAAGAAGCAACTCATGCATTCGGTTCGTCCTGTGAAAGTCGCAGATTACCGCCAAAGCAAATGATTTTTCAAAATTTGGCGGTGAAAGAAGCAACTCATGCATTCGGTTCGTCTTGCGAAAGTCGCAGATTACCGCCAAAACAAATGATTTTTCAAAATTTGGCGGTAAATCTTGGAAAATCAATTAATCGGAAACATGTGAAATGATGAAACTACCTCAAGTTTGCGACCGACGTAGTAAGAGCAGATTACATACGAAACAGTACTAATCCAGCGATTTCGTATGTGTTAGACTACGAAAAAAACTGTATTTGGAGTGTAAAATACATACGAAATCGTACATTATGAATTGTTTCGTATGTATTAGACTGCGAAAAAGCAGCATCAAAAAGCCTGAATAGCAAAGAAACTACATACGAAACAGCACAAACCCAATCATTTCGTATGTGTTAGAATGTAGCAAATCGTTTCGCGCTAACCTGAATAGCAATGAAATTACATACGAAACAGCACTAATCCCGTGATTTCGTATGTGTTAGACTGCGAAAAAACCGCATTTGGAGTTTTGAATATATACGAAATCGTACATCTCTAATCATTTCGTATGTACTAGACTGCGAAAAAACAGCATTCAAAAGCCTTAACAGTATATAATATCCATGGAAGAAGTGCCCATGAGTGAGGACGGAATCAAGCCAGTGAACGTAGTAGATTTTTTGCTTGAAATAGACAGGGCGTCTGAATGTAAATGACCCCGGAACAGTTGTATAATACTCAATAAAATTGACTCACACTCTCCGGGAGGAATCAAGATGAAGAACAAAGCATTAGTCATTATCGACATTCAAAATGATATTACGAAGAATTACAAGGATGTGATCGGCAATATCAACAAAGCGATTGATTGGGCCGTCGATCATGATATTCATGTCATTTATATCCGGCACGAAAATTTATCAGACGGAACGAGAACATTTAAAACCGGTACAAAGGGCGCTGAACTCGTCCCCGATATGAATATCGTATCCCAAAATGTATTCACGAAATACAAAGGAAACGCATTAACCTCCGAAGCTTTCTCAGACTATATTCAAAAGAATGAAATCAGCGAATTCTATATTGCGGGAGCAGATGCTATTGCCTGCGTTAAATCGACCTGTTACAACATGTGTAAGGAAAACTACGGCGTTTATGTCCTGTCCGATTGTATTACCAGCTATGACAAAAGGAAAATTGACGAAATGCTCCGATATTATGAGAGCAAAGGAAGCAAAGTTATTAGTTTGAAGGATCTGCCGGTTTAAGCGCATCCCGAAATAGGAGATGGCATATGGAAAACATATCTATCGGATCGACGATATTTTTCGGTGGTTACAAATGGCGAGTGCTTGACATACAAAATGGTGCGACATTATTGGTCACCGAATATATAATCGAGCAAGGCGTCTACCATGACAAATATGTAGACATCACGTGGGCGGATTGCTCGTTGCGAAAATATCTGAACGGCGAATTCTATCAAAGATTCACTACGGATGAGAGAGAAAGAATCGTTCCGGTAATCAATAAGAACCAGGACAATCACTGGTATGGTTCAAAAGGCGGAGAAGATACCGAAGACCGCATTTTTCTGTTGAGCCTTGAGGAAACGGTGTGCTGCTATTTCGGAGACAGTAGCGAGATGTTGCTCAATAAACGCAAAAATCAACGGTACTGGTTTGAACGAAAAGATAGAAATAACAGTAGGCGCGTTGCGAGAGTCGGATCTAATGACGGGGGAGTATGCTGGTGGTGGCTGAGAACGCCCGGCCGGGTCAGTGTAAAAGCGGTATATGTCCACGGTGACGGCAATATCGGCATCCAAGGCAACAACATATTCAAAGGAAACATCGCCGACGGAAAATGTACCGGAGGTATTCGCCCAGCGCTGTGGATGAGGCTGGATTAGTAAGTCTCGGGGTTCTTTATTTAGTGTGCACGGAATGCGCGAGGAGGAATCACTTCATGACAGTAGGTGAAATCGGTTGTTGCGGGGCATATTGCGGGACCTGCAAGGTTTTTCTGGAGCATTTGTGTAAAGGCTGTAAGCTTGGTTATGAAAACGGCGAAAGAGATATTTCAAAAGCCAAGTGCAAGATGAAGGTTTGTTGTGTTTCGAAAAAATATCAATCTTGCGCTGACTGTGGGGATTATGGTACCTGTAGCATTCTGAACGAATTCTATGGGAAGAACGGATACAAGTACAGAAAATATAAAGAAGCGACAGAATATATCCGATCCAATGGATATGACGCTTTTCTTGAAGTAGCGGATACATGGAAAAATGCTTATGGGAATTATGATCGGTAGCCGTACTACTGATCCGAGAACGGTGGCGTGTTCGACCATCCATACTTACCGACCATTTCAACGAACCGGACGTATTCGATCAACTGAGTCCGGATTTTGCCGTCGGAGCCCTTGATGACCATAGTCAATTCCTGCATATCGCGAGGCCCCACGGGAATGATCATAATGCCACCATCGCGTAGCTGATAAACCAGTTCCTCGGGCATTGTTCCTGCGGCGGCGGTGACGATGATTCGGTCATAAGGCGCGTGATCGCTCCAACCCAGACTTCCGTCCCCGATCAGGTAGAAGATGTTCGTAAATCCCAGCGCATCCAGTTTTCTCCGAGCGGTGTTTGAGAGTTCAGCTATGCACTCTACCGTGTACACGCTTTTCGAAAAACGGGCGAGGATCGCTGTCTGGAATCCGGAGCCTGTGCCGATCTCCAATACACTCTTGTCGCTTCCCGGACAGAGCAACTGCGTCATTTCGACCACAAGACTCGGCTGGGAGATCGTCTGACCGTATCCGATCGGAAGAGGCTCGTTTAAGTAGGCACAAGCCTTGTAGCGGGTGTCTATGAAAAAGGATCGATCCAGACTTTGAGCGTAATTTTTTATGTCTTGATGTCCCATATGAATGCACTTTCAAGGGTATCCTTCGCATCGTGCCAAACAATGATTACATCTATATTGTAATACTTTTAGCTCGTCATTATGGTGAAATACGTGTTTTATACCTTCTTCGAAAGCCAATTTGTTACATTCTGAAGCATTAAGCCGAGATTTCCGACCTGACAATGATTGTCTGCGTGTTCTTTTTTTGTATAGATTTTTTCTCCGGCTATTTCGCTGTATTATTTTATCGGGCGGTTATTCACCGGAACGATCGGAAAGGAAAAGACTCTGATCCTCTATGGCTTGGAAGATAAGATTCTTGACCGAAGCAAACTGTCAGGTGGCAGGAACGAGGAGGAGATCGAGGGTGGTAACCATGCGCAGTTCGGCAATTACGGGGCACAAAAGGGTGATGGAGCGGCATCTATTTCAGCGGAAGAACAGCAAAATTTCACTGCCGATCAAATCGATATCTTTATTGATGGCTTCGAAACCGGAACCGGAATCTGATAAAATGTGAATGTCATCGTTGAGTAAGTGAACTATATCCGGTAATTGAATTGCGCGACACTTCCAAATCGTTTTCCTTTTTAGTGATGGACAAGAAAGGCGGACCCACTATGAAATTATCCAATGAGCAACTGAAGAGCATCTATTACGGAGCCTATCGTATCTCCGAAACGGAAGACGGGTATCTGCAGGCTTTTCAGTATACAGAGAGACAAATGAGATATTTCGAAGAAGCCTCTGATTTCTGGTTTGAGAGATGTACGGCCTCGAACGCGAAAACACTTGAATTCCGGACCAAAGCGACTCGTTTTTCACTGGAGTACAAAATCATCTGGGCGGGTTCAGAGGATTCCATCGAGCTTGCTATCGACGGACTGATCACCCGGATCTTTTACGTAAAAGACATTGAAAAGGAAGGGAAGCTATCATTCGACATCCCTTCCGGGGAAAAGAAGGTCACTCTGTATTTACCTGCCGATGCGACGACACTTATACGGAACTTCGAGATCGATGCGGATATTTGCCATGTGGAAAAAGGAGATAAGGTCTTATGGATGGGGGATTCCATAACTCAGGGATTCGGTCCTCTTCGTTCCACCCATACTTATGTCAGCGTGGCAAATCGGCTTTTAAACTACGATATAATTAATCAGGGCATTGGCGGATACGTTTACGATAAAAAAGTGCTCGAAAAGATGGAAGGCTATGATCCTGATAAAATAATAATCTCCATGGGGACCAATCAATATGGAACCGAAAGCATGAAGGATATTGAAGAATATTACGAGCGATTGGCGGAAGTGTACGGCAATCGACCGGTACTCTGTATCACACCAATCTGGCGGGGAGATTCACCAGATGGAGAACCGACTTTAATACGCTTTTGTCATAAGTTAAAAGAGATCTGTAGAAAGTATCCCAATATCACCATCGTTGATGGCTTTCAACTTGTGCCCCATTTGTCGGAATATTTCCTCGATAACCTTCACCCTAATGCCCTTGGCGGCGAGATCTACGGTCGAAATCTGGTGCTCGCCATAAGAGAGACCGGATTCTGAGAAAAGTAAAGGAGATCAGCATGAAATACTATGTCGATGCGAGTGTTAAAAAAAGCGGCGATGGATCCGCGGAAAGACCCTTCCGGACGATCACCGAGGCTACGAAAAAAGCTTTGCCCGGTGATGAGGTCGTGGTCGCGCCGGGTATATATCGGGAATATGTGAATCCGGTTCATGCCGGAACCGAAGAAGCCCGGATTACTTATACCAGTACGATGCCGTTGGGCGCCGTGATCACCGGTGCGGAAGAGGTAAAAGTCTGGCAGCGTTATGAGGGCAATGTCTGGGTACGTCGTTTTGCGAACAGCCTTTTTGGTAACTATAACCCCTATACCACATTGGTTAAGGGTGACTGGTATTTTTCGCCTGTGAATAGACACACCGGCTGTGTCTATTTGAACGACAAGGCTCTCTATGAAGCGGTCACATTGGAAGAGTGTATCAAGGGCGAGGTATATGAGTGCAGTTGGGTTCCTGAAGATTCTGTTTATAAATGGTATACCGAGCAGAATGAAGAAACCGATGAAACGATCATCTATGCCAATTTTCAGGGCAAGGATCCCAACCGTGAAAATGTGGAGATCAATGTTCGCCGCATGTGCTTTTTCCCGTCCAAGACGGGCGTCGGCTATCATACGGTCCGTGGGTTTAAAATCGAAAAGGCTGCGACCACCTGGGCGCCGCCGGCGGCTTTTCAGGATGGCATGATCGGACCGCATTGGAGCAAAGGCTGGATTATTGAAGACTGTGAAATATCCAACAGCAAATGCTCCGGTATTTCTCTGGGCAAGTATCTGGATCCGGACAACGATCATTACTTTACCAATAAGCGGGTAAAAAGTCCGACACAAATGGAGCGGGACGCGGTGTGTCGCGGCCAGTATCATGGATGGATGAAAGAGACGGTCGGCAGTCACGTGATCCGCCGATGCAATATTCATCATTGTGAGCAGGGCGGCATTATCGGTCGAATGGGCGGTGTATTCAGCATTATCGAGGACAACCATATTCACCACATCAACAATATGATGGAACTGGGCGGAGCGGAGGTTTCCGGAATCAAAATGCATGCGGCGATTGACGTGATAATCCGCCGTAACCATATCCATCATTGCACAATGGGAGTTTGGTGCGACTGGGAAGCTCAGGGAACGCGTATCACACAGAACCTGCTTCACGATAATCAGCGCCCGGAATTTGCTAAACGACTCCGGGGCGGCATGGGGTCTGAGGACATTTTCATAGAAGTCAGCCATGGACCGACACTGATTGATAACAATATTATGCTTTCTGATGTGGGAGTTCGTATTGCGACACAGGGGGTCGCGATGGTGCATAACCTCATCTGTGGCGCGTTTACCAGTGTGGGTGAGGGGACAACCTGGAGATATACACCGTATCACATCCCGCACCGCACAGAAGTAATGGGATTTATGACCATACTGCATGGCGACAATCGTTTCTACAATAATATATTTATTCAAAAATGGCCCTCTGAAGATTATGTGATTAAGAATGATTGGGACGATGGCGTTGAATCCGAAAACAGACGTGTCGGCACTCACGTGTTTGATGAATACCCGACCGAAGAAGAATGGAACGCGCAATTTGATTTCAACAAACGCCCGAGTATGATAGAGCTGGATAAGGCCCATTTTGGCCATCTGCCGGTCTGGTGTGAAGGAAATGTATATGTGAACGGTGCTCTTCCCGGCAAAAATGAGGTTAACGGATTATTTGCAGAAAAATCAGATCAGGAAATTAATGTTGAACTGAAGGATAAAGACGGTCAATACTATATTGAGACCAATCTGTATGAGATAATGAAAAACTTCACGGGACGGATGATTCACACGGATATTCTGGGCAAAGCCTTTGAGCCTGAAGCACAGTTTGAAAATCCGGATGGTACACCGATACGCTTTGATAAGGACTTTTTTGGGAACCACCGCGGTGTGGACGTTATCCCGGGACCCTTCGCAACAGCTTCCGACAAGATCGACCTTGGACAGCCATAACCGCGACTGTTTCCGGTTTTTTAGCTCGTACACGCAATATCCCAAAATGCCTGACGGCGTACGGTGAAGAACGAGGCCCCTGTGTGATGATTAAAGCAGTAATCTTTGATATGTATGAGACATTGGTGACACTTTGCTATTCGGAACCTTATTTCAGGGGGGCCATGGCAGAGGATTCTAAAGTTCCACCGGAGAACTTCAACGAGGAATGGGAGAAAACGTCATATGCTCAGAGTATCGGGGAATTATCATTAGAAGAATCCCTGGCCGGTACTCTAAAAAAACTGGGATGCTATTCGGAAGACCTTTTTCAGGAGATGGTCCGGAAGAGAAAAGAATTCAAAAGAGAAGTATTCAACCATATTCATCCCGATATCGTACCAATGCTCGAGCGCTTGAAAAAGTCCGGCATGAAAATCGGCTTGATCAGCAACTGCTTTTCGGAAGAAGCCGAGGTTATCAGGCAAAGTGTATTATTCCCCTTTTTTGACGCAGCGCTCATGTCCTATGAGCAAGGCGTCCGTAAGCCGGATCAGGAGATATTCCTTCGTTGCCTGAAGCAACTGGACGTTATGGCGGCGGAGTGTCTTTATGTCGGTGACGGCGGAAGCCGCGAGCTGGAGGTTGCGAGAGAGCTCGGCATGCGCCCGGTACAGGCAGTATGGTATTTAATAGAAGGGTCCATCCAGCCGTCCGGAAGAATAGAAGATTTCCCTCAAGCGGAGGCTCCGATGGATGTACTGGAATATTTAGTGGGGTAATCATAACCCGAAACAATCATACGTAAAAAAATGAAGCCATCTTGCCAATCGGGTGCTTGCAAGAATAGGAGTCGCCAATGAAAACAGTCGGTATCGTGGCCTGCTCGGATGCGCAAAAAGAAGAATACAGAGGTCAGAATGATGAGCTCCTTGAATACCTGAAAAGTATCGGCTGCAAGGTCATTGTGAGCAACTGCATCTATGAAAAGAACGGGTCGTTTTCGGGCACAGGTAAAGAGCGAGCCGCGGAGCTGATGAAATTTTTCTCAGATCCCGCGATCGATGATATTTATGACCTATCCGGAGGGGACATCGCGAATCAGGTCCTGGACGAGCTCGATTATGATGTGATATGTGAAAGTCGGGCGACCTTCTGGGGCTATAGCGATCTGACGACGGTCATCAATGCTGTTTATACGCTGACCGGGAAAAGCAGTGTTCTTTATCAGGTAAAAAATCTGGCATGGGAAGAAAAGGCTCCGCAGCGCCGACGTTTTGAAACCAAAGAGGGGCTTTTTTGCCCCGATTTTCGATTCATCCGCGGCGAGTCGATGGAGGGGATTGTCATCGGTGGAAATATCCGGTGTTTTCTGAAGCTTGCCGGAACGCGGTACTTTCCCGATGTCAGGGATAAGGTCCTGCTACTGGAATCCTACGGCGGTGAAGTTCCGCAAATGATCACGTATCTTTCCCAGTTGAAACAGCTCGGTGTCTTCGATCAGGTCAGCGGAATCCTTCTCGGAACGTTTACCCGGATGGAGGCGAAAAAGTGTCAGCCGGATATTATCACTCTGGTGCAGGAATTTGCCGGGGAACACGTACCCATCGCGCATACCGCAGAGATTGGGCACGGAAAAGAATCCAAAGCGATACGTATTGGAGAGAGGATCCGTATCTCAGATCAATAGTAGGTTAGAAAGCAAAGCGGCGGGGAGAAATTAACATGATTATACGGTCCGTAAGCACGGATGATGCTGCAGATATCCTGGCAATCTATGCCCCCTATGTAACCGACACGGCGATCACCTTCGAGACGGAAATTCCGAGCTTGGAAGAGTTTTCGAAAAGGATCGAGAGCATTCAGAAGGACTATCCGTATCTTGTCTGTGAGGTCGACGGAAAAATCATCGGCTATGCGTACGCCTCAAGATATCGCGAACGCGCGGCTTATCGTTACAGCGTGGAACTCTCCGTTTATGTTGCTCAGGATTATCACCATCAAGGAATCGGAAAGGCGCTGTACGAGCGCTTGTTCGCGGCGCTCGAAAACTACAATTTTTACAGTGCGTATGCGGGGATCACTTTACCGAACGAAACAAGCATCGGATTTCATGATTCATTCGGATTCAGCGAAGTCGGAACCTACCATAATGTCGGCTTTAAGGACGGAAAGTGGCTCGATGTCATCTGGCTCGAAAAGCCGCTTAAGGATTACGGGATGTTCTATGATTATAATGACCGGCATAAGTAGAGAGGTGACATAAATGCACCATTTATCCAGTCCTGAAGTGGATGCCGTAATTGCCGGATCATAAACGCCGTAAAGGGCTCCGGTAATTCAGTCGATCTATCGGGGGGCTGCATATGGATAAGGTCAAGATACGTAATCATGAGTCCCAATAGATTAATTGGAAGACGATCGTCGGTTGGATCGGAGTATCTATTACCGTATTCTTTTCAAGCTTTTGGGCATACCCGGGCTAAAAAAGATACTATGAGAGGATTTTTGATTGACGTGGCATGACTACAGTTTCAGAAGTACGAATCTTTCAAAATTGCACAACTATAGAGACTCATTTTATCTCTGCCAACTTCACTTCAAAGGCATATAAATTATGATAAGTATGATGAAATTACTTTCGTTTCTATAAAAATTTGGGTTTTCGTAATTTCTTACTTCTCGTACAATTGTAATAAGTAAAGAAATGCTGATTATTGGGAGAACACAAAATTATTAAGGAGATACGCAAGATGAAAAAGAGTTACGTCTGTTTGCTCGCTCTGATTCTGTCATTAAGTATGTTGTTTTCCGGTTGCAAAAAAGATTCCGGAAGTACGACATCAGATTCGCAAACACAAACAACTACATCTGCTACGACTACCGCTGCACCGGTTGAAACGACTACCGCTGCCGAAACTACCGTGGCTCCGACTCCGGTCCCCGAGAAGGTCTACTCGCCCGAACTTCTCCCGGAAGAAAGAGAAAGCATCACACTCGGATTATTGTCTCCGGAACACGAGTTTTACGGTGAAGTAACGACCCTTGATCCCGAATGTGCAAACTACATTCAGGAGCTCTCGATTTACGATGCTGAGATCAACGACACATTCGTGGTTCACATCTCTCTTCCCCCGAATTATGAGGAGGGTCAGAAGTATCCGATGGTCGTCATGACCGATGGTGTCTGGCGCTTGAGCGACCATCCCGAGCTCCGTCCGATGATGGTCGACGGCGAGATTCAGCCTGTGATACTGGTCAGTGTCGGCTATCCTAATGGTTATGACTATTATACGATTCGAGAGAGAGACCTGATCAACAACCCGGAGAGTTATCTGCACTTTATCGTGGACAATCTGGTTCCATATCTGAGTGAGAATTTTCCGGTAGCCTCAGAGGACATGACACTAACCGGTCATTCCTACGGCGGATACTGGACGTACTACGCGATGTATCACTCGGATACGATCGGCAAAAATCTTTTCGAGAACTATTACATCGGAAGCCCCTCGTTCCAGGCTTCGACAGACTCTCTTTATATTAAAGATTACGAGGCAGCCTATTATGAACGCAATGATTCTCTTCCATTCAATGTATATGTATGCGTTGGTAAAAATGAACCGAATGCTTTTATCGGAGCGATTTCCGGCTTTGTCGGAACGATGAATACGAGGGAAGACGCAAGCCTTAACTTAAAATATGAAATTATCGAAGGACACGGTCACAATACAGTATTTAAACCATCAATCCGGAATGCTCTGCTGATGTTTTACGGAACTGAGACAACTTGAACCACGTGACTAATTTGAGATAAAGATCGTATACCCATCAAATGAATGTCTTGAAATAGAAGGGCTTCCGGAGTCAGTAATGGACCACGGAAGCCTTTTTAAAATCGCATATTTCCTTTCCCCCCACGTATGAATAGCGTTACAATACAAAATTTAGGGGAGAGCATTCAGAGCAGACATGACTCGATAGGCAATGTAAATGAATAGAGCTGCACATCCGATCAGTCCTACGATTCGGCGGATAGACAATCTTCTTGTGGGCGTCGCAGGCAACACAGGAGCATTATCTTTGAGTGGTGTATTACAGGCCACGCAATACATAGCGGAATCATCATTTGGCTGTGTGCATTTTGGACAGTTAACCATAGTATCTCCTCCTTTCTAAAATATTTTTGTCGGTATACGAGATATAATAAATCATTTTTAGTTGATTTTCTATGTTTTTGTGTTCTTGACTGATCTTTTTATGTTAAATGATTATGTGAGGATGGATTATGAAGGTACTCGAGCCGATCAGTATTAGAACTGTTCAGCATGTTACAAACACATTTAATACAAATCCGGAACTGAAGTGAGTGTCAATCTTTATGAAGATCAGCTCCGTCATGACCGGGAGTATCTATATCAAAATGCATATGATCGAATCAGAAGGTGAGGTATTTCTATGGATCTATCATTATTCAAATGGCTTAACGAAACCAGCGTGACAACGATCGGCGATGAGATCGCAATCTATGCCCCGGCATATAGTGACTATTTTAATAATCCGATTCCTGAAGACGGGAAATTTACGGAACCCCAAGCGAATGCACCGTTCTTATACAAAGATATCGAAGGGGATTTTGTCATCAAGGCAAAGGTGAGACCCGATTTCAAAACGACTTTTGATGCCGCGTGCATCATTGTCTTCCAGGATGAAAAAACATGGGTGAAGGCGGCCTTCGAAAAGTCTGACTTTGACACTAATGCGGTGGTCAGTGTCGTTACAAATACCATTTCGGATGATGCAAAAGGCTGCAATATTGAAGGTGATTCTGTCTGGCTGCAAATAGCGCGTGTTGGGAATAACTTCGCAATCCACTATTCTTTGGACGGAGAAAGATACGATATGGTTCGAGTGTTTTATTTGCCCGTAGCGAATATATTAAAAATAGGCATTGAGGCCCAATGTCCGATGGGAGAAGGCGGACTCCGATATTTTAGCCATCTGTCGATCGAGAAAAAAACAATTGAAAGTTTGCGGGCGGGCGAATGAGCTTTTTGTGATTTCAAATGCAGGTTTTCGTTTTGATGAGACGAGTAGAGATGTAATTCCGGCTATCCTGACTTTCATAGGCGACGGGAATATCCGGCACATTTTTTTGTAACATTTCCATGATAAAATTACACGTATGAGGATGTTGATCGCATGTGGACATGGCGGCTGATGCGTGAACATGAGTATCGAGGCTCATATGGAACAGCTGTATTTGGTCACAGGAGCGGCAGGCCATTTGGGCAGTGTCGTAACGCGGCAATTATTGAGTGCGGGAAAGTATGTTCGCGCTTTGGTATTACCGAATGAAAAAAACATTCCGGAGACGGCAGAGGTCTGTTATGGCGATGTTCGTGATAAGGAGAGCTTAAGACCTTTTTTCAAAAACACTGATGGACGGGATATGGTGCTGATCCACTGTGCGGGAATTGTTTCCATTGCGACGAAGTATAACCAGGCTGTGTTTGACGTGAACGTTACGGGAACCAGGAATATAGTCGATCTTTGCCGGGAGTATGGCGTTTCGAAAATGATCTATGTCAGCTCGGTCCATGCTATTCCGGAGGAACCGGAAGGGGTTACAATCAAGGAAACGAGGCAATTTGACCTTGATCGCGTGGTTGGACTATATGCAAAGACAAAGGCGGAAGCTACATCGTATGTTCTGGAGGCCGCCGACGATGGCTTTAACGCCTGCGTTGTCCATCCGTCCGGCATCACCGGACCTTTCGATAACGGGCGGGGGCACCTGACTACCCTAATCATCGATTACTATAAACGCAGGCTCACTTCAGGAGTCGGTGGCGGATATGATTTTGTGGATGTTCGCGATGTTGCAGATGGTATTGTGGCCGCTTGTGAGAAGGGCCGGCGAGGAGAATGTTACATTCTGTCCAATCGATTTTTCAAGGTCAGCGAGATCCTGAATATGCTGCATGAGGTGACCGGAAAAAGGAAGATTACGAATTACTTGCCGCGCTGGTTCGTGAATGCTACTGCACCGATAGCGGAGCTGTACTACAAGATATTGAGACAGCCACCGCTGTTTACTTCCTATTCATTGTATACGCTCAATTCAAACGCTCTTTTTTCGCATCAAAAGGCAACGGATGAATTGGGCTACACGACCAGAGATATGAAAGAAACGCTGGGAGACACGGTCACTTGGCTTAAAGAACAAGGTAGAATATGACAATAGTATTGGATTTAGCGAGGTGACACAGATGGATCATTTTTCCAGTCCGGAAAATGTTTCTCCGATGCTGGAGTCGGAGGAACGTACACGCCTCAAACGCAGCCTTAAAATGACGGCATCTGAAGATATCGTCGAAAAGATCATGGCTGAACTCCCCCTCGAAAATTCTTCTGCGCCTGAGGAGCGTGCAGATTGGGTCGAGAAAATGTCCGTGCTTCTCGAAAACAACTTCGACGGGGAGACCGTAAAGAAGATTCGACAGAATTGCTACTGCAATGAGAACGGAAGGTTGGAAAAGACGGCAGGAGTTTTGAAAGAACTTTATGTATCAGCTGGCCGGGATCTGAATCGCTTCGTAGAGGTGGTTAATGAGCGAGGCGCCGGCTGGTACGTTGAAGGTGGGCGGCTTTTCACCAAAATGCTGGTTTGCGAGTGCCCGATGCTTGAAGCAGCAAACATCTCCGAATCCCTGACATGGTGCCATTGTACAGCCGGATATAACAAGAAGTTGTTTGAGACGGTTTTCGAGATGCCCGTCGAAGTCGAGGTCGTGCACAGTATTCGTCAAGGGCATGATTATTGTTTGCTTCAAATACGTAGGAAGCAACCCGGATTTCCGTATGAAAGCATGTCGTAAAGGAGCGAAAAACATGGAACTGTTTATTCGAAAATTCTGTGACCTGACCGTAACGGAACTGTATGAAATCTATCAGTTGCGGGAAGCGGTATTCATTTTGGAACAACAGTGCATCTGCCAGGATGTTGATGAGTATGATCCTTTGGCGGTGCACGTGTTTTTGAAGGAAGACGGGGAGATTCAGGCGTATCTGCGCGTTTTGCCCCGGGATACCAAATTTGACGATGTATCTTTCGGCAGAATCATCGCGAAAAAGCGTTTATGCGGGCTCGGGTGCAGAATTGTCGCGGAAGGAATCAAAGTCGCCCGGGAGTATTTCGGGGCGGACACGATCGTGATCAGCGCGCAGAAAAGAGCCGCGGTGTTCTATGAAAAGCAGGGCTTTGTTCAAATCTCGGATGAATATTTGGAAGATGAGATCCCTCATATCAAGATGAGACTTGAAAACTGAGAATCTACTCATTGCCGATGAATGATGAAGGAGGTAACCGATGAGCATAACAGTTCTTATTTATTACTCCGGCGTAAATGGATACGCGCGTCGGTTTGCCGAGGAAATGGAAAAGAGCGGAACGGCCGCGGCGATTCGCGATGAAAAGGGAAATCTGGGGTATGAGTACTATTTATCGATGAATGATCCGGAGATGTTTCTGCTGATTACCCATTGGGAAAATCAGGAGGCGATCGATCTTCATCACGCATCAGCGATGATGAAAACGATTACTGATCTTCGCGAGAAATATAATCTGCATATGCGGGTGGAGCGATTAAGACCGGATCAGGGCGGTGTACCGGATGAGGATTTAAAGTACATCAGAGAGTAAAGCCCGGGACGGGATCATTGATAAAACGATCGAGGTTTGAACACCTGAAGATCAGAATTTGCATCTTGACAGCTAACGCTTGTTATCCTATTATCAGGATAACAAGCGTTAGCCTGATGAGGAGATGCATATGGATCAGACGAAGACTGTTTCAACCAAAGAGATCATTTTCAATGTCGCCGTGGATTTATTTTCCGAGAAGGGCTACAGCAATGTGTCCATGCGGGAAATTGCCCATGCAGTCGGAATCAAGGCGAGTTCACTCTACAAACATTATGAGAGCAAGGAAGACTTGCTGGAAAGCATTTTCGCGTTTTTCAAGAGTAATCTGGATTCAACCAACTTACCGGTCGAGGGCTTGGAGCAATACCTCAGAAACGTCACTCCCGAAGAATACCTGAACCAATCTTTTCTGATGTTCAAACAGGTCATGTGGAACCCTGCAATCATGAAGATCGCGAAGATCATCAATATGGAGCAGCAGCGAAATCAGTCTGTCAGGCAATTTTTTGCTGAAGAACTGATTGAAAAGCCCTTTCAGATCACAAAGCTCGGGTTTGATATCATGCTCGAAAACGGACTTATTGCGCCGGTCGACACAGCCGTTGCCGCCGAAGAGTACAACGCGTACATCATATATTTGTACTTCGAACAGAATTTTTTGAAGGATGAACCGGATATGGAGGAGATCGAGAAAAGGATGCTCCTGCATAACCGGTTTTTTGCGAATCACATACTAAGGAAAGGGGGCAAGTAGTATGAAAGTACTGGCGATTATCGGAAGTCCGAGGAAGAATGGCAATACCTGGAAGGTCGTCGAAAAAGTGAAAGCACACTTATTGGCGATGAGTCCGGATATCGAATTTCAGACACTGTTTCTTTCTGAATATAACATTCAGATGTGCACGGGTTGTTTTACGTGTTTTTCGAGAGGAAAAGAAAAGTGCCCGCTCAAGGATGACCGGGATATCATCGAAGCCAAAATGCTCGAAGCGGACGGTATTATCGTCGCGGCGCCGACGTATGCGATGGGTGTGCCGGCAATGATGAAGAACCTGATTGACCGGCTCGCGTACACATGCCATCGACCGGTCCTTTTCGGGAAAGCCGTCCTTCTGGTATCTACGGTCGGTGGATTCATGGGGCTCAAGGAAACTCTCAACCAATTGACCATGCTGGTCTCCGGATGTACTGACATAAAGAAGCTGGGCGTCCCATGCCCGCCGGTAAATATGCCCGGCTTTGAAAAAAGGGCGGAAAAGAATATCCGAAAGACTTCAAAGGCTTTTCTGAAAGACTTGCGAACCCCGGGATCGAAAGCGCCGGGTCTTGGGGATTGGGCCTGGTTCGCGTCGTTTAAGTCTTTCACGGATTATGAATCGTATCAAAAATTCGCCCCGGCGGATTACGAATATTATAAAGACAAGGAATTCTTTTACCCAATCAGAAAGTATCCGTTCAGCCGGTTTTCGGGTAAAATAATGAAAAGTCTGATGAAATTCAGCATGCGTTTTATGGTTAAAGAGTGAGGCGCGAATAACCGGAGGTATACGGATGAATCTACTGGTCATCAATTGCAGTCCCGTAAGAAACGGCGCAACCGCGGAAATCGTCAACATCGTATCCGATCAATTGAAGGGCAAATATACCGTAAAAGCGATCTGCATCGATGACTATTCTTTCAGTTTCTGCACAGGATGCAGAAGTTGTCATACCACGGCAGAATGCGTTCTTCATGACGACGTGGATAAGATCATGGATGAAATGGAACGGGCAGATGTGATCGTCTCGGTCGCTCCCTCGTATTGGGCGGATATACCGGGTCAGTATAAAGCCTTCATCGATCGATGCACCCCCTGGTGCAACACGCATGAGCCACATGCCTCTATAAGCAAGGGAAAGAAGGGTTATGCGATCGCTCTTAGAACAGGCCCGAGTATGAGGGAATGTGAAAGAGTAATCGGGAGCATCGAGCATTTCTACGGTCATTTGGAGATCGAGTGCTGTAATCACTTGGGATTGTGTTCCGTGGAGAATAAGGATGACGTAGTGATGAGAAAAAAGGAAATTATCGATTTCTGCAGTACTGTAAACATGTAATTGGGCATGCCAGAGATTAAACCTTATAAGCTTAACCGATAACCATTCTGACAATTTCCGGCAGATCAGCGAGTCGATCAATTGAAGCATCCGGAGCGACCGCTTTTCCAAAACCGTATTTAGCGTAAATGAAAGGGATACCGGCGTACCGTGCGGCCTTTTCATCGCCTTCAGTATCGCCGACATATATACATTTCCCGATGTGATTTCTCTCGATAATTAGCTTGATATTTTCGCCCTTGTGTTTTCCCGTCCGTCCGGACATCTCAATATCCGTAAAATAGTGTTCCAGGTGATGTGCAGACATGAACGCATTGACATAACCGTCCTGACAGTTGCTCACAATAAATAAGTCATATGTCTCCTTCAAGCGACGCAGTGTTTCTTCCGCCGCGTCATACAAAACTGCGCCATTTTCACTTAGGTATACAATTTCTCTATCTCCGCACTCATCCATAATCTGCATCCGGTACTCCGAGGATCGTTCCGGAAAAAGCATGCTACCGATCTCCTCCGTCGTTTTTCCCATAAATCGGCCCATGTCTTCCTGGACGATACGAAGCGATATCTCCGGATGTCGCTCGAAAACGGAATTCCAGATCTTATACACTTCTCCGGAAGAATCCCAGAGTGTTCCGTCCAGATCGAAAATGATTGCGTCCTTCATAATAATGGTTCTCCTTATCTCAGAGAGTATCTGGTGGTATTCTGAAAATGTGCTTAGCGTATCCGAATTCGATTATACCTGTCGAAAAAGAGTTGAACCATATACGGCATAGTAATTTTGCGATCTGCATAATTTGAACAGGAGGTAATCAACATGTCAGTATTGGATCGAATTGCATATCTTCAGGGAAGAAGAGACGAAGTACCGAATCAGGAGCTTGCCGGGGATCTGGTCAAAACGAATGATGTCGCCGGCATAAAAGAGATCGCCGGGAACCTATTCAACAGCGATGACAATATTCGCAATGATTGTATCAAAGTTCTGTATGAAGTCGGTTATATAAAGCCGGAACTGATTTCACCATATGTCGCCCGAAAGAAGTTGGACAGCATGCCGAAAGTACCTTTGTCGCGGTCAATTCGGAGAACCGCGACGATTTTATACGAGTGCTGAATAGAAGAGAAGACACTCTGACGGCGGCTCAACTTGCGAGGATTAGAAAGCTTTACAAGAAACTCCGGTAGAGGATGCTATTGATCCGTGATGCCTTTTGGGCGGAGTAGAATACGCGGCGGTTTGCAGGCGGAACAGGTTACCGTTCAGCGTTCGGCGTCAGCGGAAGATTGATTCTACCCTAAAGAAGAGGGAATCCGGACTCAGCGAATGACTCTTTTTGACAACGAATATAAAATGTAATATATTTTTGTAAAGTAGCACGCCGGATATAAAGGAGATAAAATGCCGCCATCAAAAAAAAGCAGTTCATCACATCGCTCTTCGAGCAGATCCAGCTCTTCGAGCAGGTCCAGATCTTCGAGCGGTCCTAGTCGGAGAAGCTCAAGTAGGAGTCGCGGGTATAGGAGTTATGAAGATAATGAGAATTATCTGGGAAGTGAAGTACAATTAAGACATTCATTTTACGGTATTCTCAGGAAGATTCGGACATTTATCATTGTTGTTCCATTGCTTGTGATAGCCGCATTTGCGTTTCTTTCGGGTGGGTCAATGAATTTCGACACTGCCAAAGAGAAATTTGCAAGTATCTCACAGAATATCAGTGGTGCGCTTGACGTAAAGTCCGGAGAGTCCGACAATCAAGAAATATTCGTTAGTGAGATTGGAAGAACATGTCCGTGGGACAGTGAATATGAAAGCTACTATGACAAGACGACGGACTGTTACTTTTGGCAAAACGATACGATTAATCCGCCCGAATGGCAGTATTGGTACGAGGGCATCTCGTCAGATTTCGGCGATTATGGTTGGATGGAATACGATTATGACGAGAATATCTGGTACATAGAAGTCTCTGATGGAGAATGGAATCCTTTGCCGGAAAAGTATGATACGACAAAGCTTTGGCATTTTTCGACAAGTCGTTGATGAGTCTCTTTGGCCCGGAGGTTTGAGTGCCGGGTTGTCGCTTCGATAGCACATGAAGTATATTGACCTCGTGAAAAAACAGGCCTCCGCAGTCGGTAAATGACGACGGAAGCCTTTTTTGACCGGATATGATGTGAGGACGGATGATGAAGATTTTCGAGCCGATAAAGATCAAGAACGTTCTGTTTCAAAACAGGGTTGTCATGGCTCCCATGGTACCCTTTGGTATGCCGGAACTTCCGACGGGTGTCATGTGCGACACTCTCATGAGGCATTACTTAGATCGATCGGCCAACGGTATGGGACTGATGATTACACAATCATTATCGGTGACAGCAAGTCTTCCCGCCGCCGGTGGCACAGGAATATGGAGTGATGAGCATATTCATTCTCTTCACGACATTGCCGTTGCATGTCATGATCGAAATACCAAGCTATTTGTTCAATTAGCTTATCCCAGCGCGGGTCACCATAATGGCGACTCGGTGAATCATTTAGCGGCGGATGAGCTGGAGGTGATCACGGAGGAATTTGTGAAGGCCGCTTTCCGGTGCAAAGAAGCCGGATGTGACGGTGTTGAATTACATGGCGCCCATGGCTATTTTCTGAATATGCTGGCTTCGTCGGTGGCAAACAAGAGATCGGATATCTACGGCGGTGACTTAGATGGTCGATTGCGTCTTGCAAGCAATATCATTGACGGTATTCGCTCCTTCGCGGACGATGACTTCATCATCGCATATCGCATGGGCTGGAATGACGATCCGGAAACCGATATTCAAACCGCACAAGCCCTGGAAATGCTCGGAGTGGATCTTCTACATGTGTCTTCGGGTATCCCGCAGGATCGGTCTGTCGTCATGCCGGACGGCTTCGAATATAACGCGGTCGTATTCGCAGGAACCAGTCTCAAAAGTCATATGAACATTCCGATTATCGTCGTTAATGATATCCAAACACTTGATCGGGGAAATACTCTGCTTGAAAATGGATTATGCGACTTTGTCGCTTTCGGAAAGCCGTTTCTGGCGGACCCGCTCTTCTATAAAAATTCGATTTTGAACAATGAACATCATCCGTGTTTTCGATGTAAAACATGTCTGTGGTTTACGAAATACGATCGCTGCCCGGCCGGAAGAAAGCCAATTCGCTGAGTAAGTCAGAGCCTATATATAAATACATGATCCGCGGCGCAGGGAGTGCGAGTAGACGTATCGGCAGTCGGTATGAATATCGCTGACATATTTCACTTAGCAATTTCAGAATATGATAATATAAATAGAGCAACTTCATTAAGGAGAAACATATATGTCTGTCAAGAAAATAGATCCGTCGATGAATAAAAAACTTATTATGATATTCGGTATTGTAGCAGTCGTATTTCTCATTCTCGCGATTGCGACGCGGTTTCTAGCCGGTCGGGAGAGATTTGATTTCACACCCGTGAAGGCGGAAGTAATCAGCGCATCCAGTACCATTTCCGGAAAAAAGATCAAGGTCATCGCGGAATATGAAGGAAAGGAGTACACCATTCGGAATGTTACCAGCGTTTTTGCTTTCGTCCCGGGAACGGAAGTGAATGTCTATCTATATGAGAATCGGCTCTATGCAAATTCTGCCGGTATCGCTTCTGAATCAATGCTAAGCAGGTTGAGCATGGTTTTCTCGGTTCTTGTTTTCATTACCGGTGGATCTTCCGGTGCGCTTCTGATTGCGAGTGCCTCTTCGAAGAAGAAAACTGAGGAATCATCTTCGTCATGACCGGGAGCATCCGTTATTCATGATGAAAGCATAAGTACTCATCGTATTGGGTGATGACGCAGCGCTTCTTTTCTTCGGACGATCAGCCGTTTGTCGGCAACGCATGTATGATATAGTTATTGAGAGATATAGATATACGAAACTATATTTTTGCCATGAAAGGAAGGCCAATATATGCCACATGTAGATATCAAATGCTATCCCGGGAGAACGGAAGAACAAAAGCAAAAGTGTACCGAGAGAATTGCAGAGGTAGTCGCAGAAACAATGGATTGTGATATATCAAGTGTGTCTGTCTCGATCAGAGACGTTCAGCCTGATGACTGGAAAGCAACCGTCTGGGACAAGGTCATTGTGTCGGAAAAAGAATTCTTATACAAAGCACCCGGTTATACTTGTGAATGAAGAAGCATATTAGGGAATAGAGAGCAAGTGAGAAGGGGATAATATCATGCCAAAGATGCCGGTCTTGTTTGTGGGTCACGGATCTCCGATGAACGCCATTTTGGATAACAATTACTCGCGGAATTGGAAGATGATCGCGGATAGAATTCCGAGGCCGAAAGCGATACTTTCAATCTCCGCGCACTGGTATACCCGCGGTACATATATTATGTCTAATACGAATCCAAAAACAATTTATGATATGTACGGCTTTCCCCCGGCTCTGTACGACATAACTTATGAGGTGCCCGGAGCGCCCGAAATAGCATCCCTTTCGCACTCGATGATATCCGGAAAGACCGATTTTGACGATTCCTGGGGGATTGACCATGGCTCGTGGTCTGTCTTGGTGCACATGTATCCCAATAGAGATATTCCTGTGTTTCAAATCAGCATTGATTCCGAAGCACCGCCTGAGACGCATTATCGAATCGGAAGGGAATTAAGTGCATTGCGAGACCAGGGTGTTCTGATTATGGGCTCGGGAAATATTGTACATAATTTGCGGCAAGTCGATTGGCACAAACCCGGCGAGGGATTAGATTGGGCATATGAGTTTGATGATTTCATAAATGAAAATATTCTTTCAGGAAATCACGATCGAATATTGAATTATAAAGATATGGGCATGATTGCGAGGATGGCAGTACCCACACCGGATCATTTTTTCCCGCTTCTTTATGTTTTGGGTGCCTCGAATCAGAATGACGAGATTAGTGTATATAACAAATCCGGAGAATTGGGTTCACTGACAATGACTTCCTATTTGTTTGAATAGGAAGTCATTGAGCCGAATCAAAATAAATCAAATGGTCTGTTACGGAGAATACGACCCGATCACTATAACTTTGAATAGCCGTAATTGTTGACAAGCGCGTCAAGCTTACGTCCGGCCGCACATTCCGGACATTTGGATAGGTCATTTGTCTCATATCCCGGCAAATCACTCATCGAAAAAAGCGAGTTGATCGTATAATCCTCAACCATTTCAATTGCGCTGAACAGTGCACAAATGCCGCTGACTTCTCCACCGTAGTAGCGGATGTAATCAATCGCTTGCCTAAGTGTTTTGCCCGTACTCGCCTGCAAGGTCAAAAGAATGACATTTTTGCCCCAGATGAGGTTCTGCGTGTTATCTCGCAGAATAAGCTGCCCTGCAGAGCTGGTTTCGGGAGTGACAATAGCGATGTCGGAACCCGCATTGACGGCAACCCGGTCATTACTGCTGAGAGCCTCAGCCATGAAGGCCGCGACCACTTCTCCGCCGTCGAGGCAGACAATGGTGTCGACTACCGTATTTGAGGCGTATTGGGAAGCGAAAGCTTTACCTGCGGCAAGTGCCTTCTTCTGATGGCTGACTACACCGCTCAAGTCCACAAAATAATTGATGTGGGAGTGACGCGTCGCGAAGTGACCGGGAATAACCTTGATACTGATATCCGGGAATTTTTTGGCCCTAATTTCACGCATGCGAGTTTCCATGAACGTTCCTCCTAGCTGATCAGCGATAATACGCGGCTTCCGATAGAAAAGATGTCAAAGGATGGGTGAACCCAAAACTCATGATGTCGATGTGTGTATATGTTTGATTTTAGAGCGATTTAACGCGTTCGTCAAATGTTCTTTAGAATATCTTCAGACGTTCACTTTCACGCATCCCTTCCGAGGGGGATCATTATGACATCCGACGCCCGTGAAAACATAACTCGTATTTCCTCTTGTCCGTTTTGTTGCAGAGAATGGGAAATATTAAAAAGGGGCCATTGCTTTGAGACAGCCCCTTTTAAGATAAAATGTCATAAGCTGAAGTCAGTCAATTTGGATCATGCGCTTTGCTGTTTGCCGCCTTCCAAAAACATATAGACAATAGCAGCTAATGCAGCGCCGGCAAGCGGAGCGACAATGAAGATCCATACTGCAGAAAGAGGATCCATGTTACCGGATAGGGCTGCAACAACAGCCGGCCCGATACTGCGAGCGGGATTGACAGATGTTCCGGTCAATCCGATGCCAAGAATATGGACGAGAACTAGTGTCAGACCGATAATGAGACCGCCAAAGGATCCATGAGCGGCTTTCTTGCTGGTCACGCCGAGGATGACCATCACAAAGATGAAGGTTAAGACAACTTCGACTAATATACCGGCTCCGGCACTTCCGTTGACGCCGGATAAGCCATTAGAGCCGTAACCGCCGGTCATGTCTTTGATGCCACCGAGGTTGAAAATTGCGGCCAGGACACCGGCACCGGCCAGTGCGCCCAAACATTGAGAAATCACGTAAGCGATAAAATCGAAAACACTCAACCCGCCGCTGATCATAACGCCAAGGGAAACGGCCGGGTTAATGTGACAACCCGAAATATTGCCGACACAATAAGCCATGCCGACAATGACCAATCCAAAAGCTAAAGCCGTTAAAATGTATCCGGATCCGTTAACCGCATCCGTACCGACCAACATTGCCGTACCACAACCCATAATCACGAGTACAGCAGATCCGATGAACTCAGAGACACATTTTTTCATTTGCATATCGTAACCTCCTTGACATTGATATCACCCATATTATAGCACCGTATCAATCTTTTTTGAGAATAAGTGGGACTTGATATTTAGCGACATGGTGTGTTGAGACAGGATTCCATCACTGAAATAGAGGCATAAAGAAAAAAAGTGATATATTGAGACTAGGCATAAACATTTTGATTTTAATTCCGTATTCGTATAATTTGAAATCATAATGTCATCGCGAAAATCAAAGAGTATGATGTAATTCTAGATCCGCATTAAATCAATTAATAGGAGCAAAAAACATGGTTATCGTATACGAATCAAAGACCGGATTTACGAAAAAGTACGTGGACATGCTTTCAGGAATGACGAGCTTAAAATCATATCCAACTGAAGATCTATCAAAGATCGGTCCTCAAGAAGAGATAATCTTTCTAGGTTGGATGAAGGTGGGAAAGATCCAGGGACTTTCAAAAGCAAGAACACGTAGAATCATCGCAGTGTGCGGCTCGGGCACAGGACGCACGGCAGAGCCCGATCTGGATACAGTAATGGCTCGCAACAAAATAGAAGGGATCCCGTTTTTCTATTTACGAGGAGGGTGTCACCCATTAAGTGAGATCAAAGGTCTGGATAAACTAATGCTCTCTATGTTAGTCAGAATACTAAAGAAAAGCGAGAGCGGCGATGAAAAGAATGCAGAGACTATATACAATATCGAAAACGGTTTTGACGGAGTAAGAGAAGAAAACCTGGAACCCATTATAGATTGGTTGAATACGAAGTCATACGAATACTGATACGATGCGTCTCACTATTAAGAAAAATGCCGACAGCCTTACAGCCGTCGGCAACATTGTGTCGCACGATGCAATTAATAATCATCGCCCGAGTAATGCATCAATTTCTTTCATTTGTGCTTCATTTAGAGGCCCGAATGAAATCGCCCTGATATTTTGCTCGACTTGAGCGACGTTCTTAAAGCCGGGGATCGGAATTGCCACGGGGCTTTTCCCCCATATCCATGCTAAAGCACCTTGCGTTAGGGTTCGTCCTTCTGAAGTCAATATTTCTCGAACGGCGTCGAGTTTGAATAGAACTTCTTCAATCGGACGGCCATCTTTGAAAATATTCTCGGTCCAGACATGCCCTGCGCCACGCACGTCATTTTTAGAGATTTGTGTGTCGCGATTAAATTTTCCGCTCAAAAAGCCCATGGCCAGGGGACTGCGGTTGATGCTAGCCAAATCTTCTTTTTCGCAAAGGTGGAGCATGTCGTCTGAATCGTGCAAGATATTGTAATCGTGCTGAATAGCGGTGCAACCGGCACGGCTCGCTATGTACCTTGCCGGTGCGAGGGCGTTGGTGCTCCAGCCATACGAGCGAATTTTGCCGGATTGGACAAGTTTATCGAGCGTCTCGAATACTATGTCGGCTTCTGCGTTATGGACGTCACCGATGTGGAATTGATATAGATCGATGTAATCGGTTCGGAGGCGCTTGAGCGATGCCTCGAGCGCACGTTCGATATATGCCGGATCGTAGCAGACACCTTGTAAGGTTTTTGTTTCTGCATTACCGACGTGTCCGAATTTTGTGGCCAGAATGACATCCGGCCGGCGACCTTCTATTGCAATACCGAGTAATTCTTCACTGTGACCGATGCCGTAGCAATCGGCTGTGTCGATGAAGTTGATACCGAGATCAAGAGCAGTTTGAACGGCGCGAATAGATTCTTGGTCATCAGTCGTACCATAACCGTCCACTTTGCCATCGAAAAAGAACTGACCGCCGATGGCCCAGCAGCCAATACCCATCGGGCTAACCTCAAAACCGGATTTTCCTAATCTTCTTTTTTCCATGATTGTGTTCCTCCTAATCGAAATCCTATGGACTAATATTTACAAACCAACCGTTTGGTAGGTTTATAATCAAAAAAATATCAGACATCATGTTAATTACCTGAATATGTCGCTCTCCCAATGATTCGAGAATCGCTTCAGAAATCATCTGTGGTCTATTTCAATTCAGACCATCCGCCTTAACCCCATTCCAATAGATCTCGAAGCAAGAAATCATTTCTGAAAGATAAGATTTCATGTCAAGTATTTCTGTCGATATCGCCATACATGTCAGCAAATAGTAAAGAGACATGGCCATGGGCTCTACCGGCTGGTCCCGGATGACCTCGGAATGGATACCTTTCGTCAGAATCTCGGAAAGCCCGACGATAAGATCATTTTTGCTCTTTGCTGTGGCTTCAAGAATTTCAGACTTCATTACTTCCGGAGGTAAATAGTAAACGAGATTCCAGAAATTCATCTCAGGGTTACGATAATGGTAGCTGAGATAATCAAGACAGATACGGAGAAGTTGGCCCTTAATCGGAAGACTCGACGCGTTCGCGAAAATATGCTTCAATTGCACCTCGTATTTCTCGACGACGCGACGGAATAATACTCGAAAAATTTCTTCTTTTCCGGAAAAATGGAAATAGAGAGAGGCCTTGTTGATTCCGATCTCAGAAGCGATTTTCTCCATTCGCGCCCCTTCATAACCGTAACGCGAAAAAGCAATCAATGCCGTATCCAGAATCTTTTCCTTGGTGTCTAAGCCCTGGCCCATGATATCCGTCCTCCGAATCCGATTATGTGGTATGAAAGAAGAATTGAAAATGTACCATTTTAAATATTTGAAAGCCTACCAAACGGTTGGTAAAATTAATATATCAGGATGTTGCGCTATTGTAAAGAGGCCTGCCACGGCTAACTTCTCGATTAATGTAATATACCGACTAAACGAACCACTTCGGTTGATTTGTCGGTAAATGTCCGAGGCGTTATTCATTTTGGTTCTTCGAAGTACCTTTGAGAAAATCGTATAGCTCCGCAAAAGTCGCTTCCACATAAGGTGTGACAAAAATAGCACCGACACAGCACATCATTAATCCCAGAAGATACCAGCCGATAAATGATAGGCCGAGTATAAATATTTGTATTTTATTGCCATCAGTCATCATTCGACTGTTCTGTTTGGCCTCTGAGACGGGCATGTCCGGAAATTCTGCAAGGATATATGGCACCATGATATATTGATAGGCCTTAATGATCCCGGGAATGATAAATAATAAGCTCCAAAGGAAAATGACCAGGTCAACTTGGAACAACTTCGCGCTGACAGAAGCCCATTTGCCGTTTCCATAAAAAGAAGTAAGGTAACTCAAACTAGAGTTACCGCGCGAGGCTTCAATAAAGTACTTTTTTTGTCCGACTTTGAACACGTTATGGACACAGAAGTACATCGCAAGATTAAATACCATAGCGCTCATAGCGATGAGCATGAATAGCGAATTTATCGGATAGACTACAGAAAAGCGGGCACTGCGAAGGGAGACAGTCAGACTTCCTAAGTCCGGATCCCCAAGAGGTACTTCAAAAATCGTATCCTGATTAGACAAATAACGATAGAGCTGAGTGCCTTGATCCGGAGTCCAAAAAGCTACTTCGTTGTTTCTAAAACCGAAATCTATTGAGATTGAGCTGACAATTGAGACGATCAGACACACAAAAAACGCAGTCCAATAGAAGTTGGCTAAAGTGTTTTTGGCGTTAGTTTTCAAATAACTGAAGTCCATAGATGATATATCCCTCCCAATACATTAGTTAGAAATCAAAAATTAAATAGCTATATTTACTATAATATAGCAGAAAATGAAAAACTGTAACAGAAATGGGACTAATAGGCGTTTCTCCAAATATCTTGGGCACATACTTTAGGGCCAGGGAGTGGGACAATCGATAATTGACGCTGTATTCCTTCTGATATAGAATAATGCAGATATATAAGCAATAAGTATTTTAGAATTGAGAATATATATGAAGAAATTAATATCAATAGCCATCATATCCGGGATAATTCTTTCTATGGCGGGATGCTCGCTGGCGATACTTTCTGACGAAAATGACGATCGTGAAGAGACATCGATCCGGGAGGATTCGAAAGAATCCGGAGAGACGACAGAAGAAATTGAGGAGACTTCTTCAAATTTCAAAACGGAGAATTCGGATCAGGCAACTCAGACAGAAGAGATATATTTTGAAAAGGATTTCGGTTCTTTTAGTATCCCGGAAGATTGGGAGGAGAGTGTCAATCATTCCGGCAACGGCAAATTCTTCTACATTCCGGAAGGGAATGATGACAAAGAGTGGACGGACAATATATCCGTCAGAACCGGAACCAACAGATACACAATTGAAGAAGCGAAGGACTTTGCGAACGCTATTACGGCACAACTGAATGAGCAATTTCAAAACGAGCCGAATGTGACCATCTATGGATCCGGAACAAGTACTGAAAAGGACTATCTTCTGATTTCTTTCGATTTGACAGGATTAACAAATGGAACGTCCATTGCCTTTTATTACATTCTGGCTGATAACAAGTATTGCGAAGTTTATCTGACGTATAAGGATGACCCTGAGGCTGCAAAGAACGCGGCGCTGACCATTGTAAACAGTTTCATCTGGGAAGAGGATCTGTAATACAGAACCCAACGATCGGCGAATAGACGAATTGACCGACGATGGTGCTCGCCATAAAGCGAGCGATCCGGAGTCGGTTTTTTGTGCTTCAAAATGTTGAAAAGAGATGAAAAAATAAAAGAAGAAACTATTTGACAAATTGTAGTAATAGTATTACGATGTCATTAAAGTCATCAATATTTTAGAATCACCAAGGAGGACTTATATGTATAAGAAGGTGACATGCCTATTCATTTCGATAATACTAGTAATTTTTTCAATTGCTTCATGCAGAGAGGAAGACAATGCTCAAACGACGAGCCAAACATCGCTGACGACGGTTACGTCAGAGATGGTGACTGAGTCAACCCAAAGTACGACTTCGTCAAATAACTCAGTTCCCATCTTTGAGGGCTCGGGGGAGACGTTATTTTTGGACGACGAGAGCGGCTATATAAGTAATGTTTGGTATGCAACATATCTGAAGAACCCGGAAAGCGCATGGCTCTTTGATTCGGATATTAGTGACGGGTTATCGGTCCGGGAACCTTTTGAAACTGTCGACTTGCTGCCCGGAACAGTGATGTTCGATGTCAGTTCGGATTTATTTCCGGGAAGAAATCTCTATGTTTTGCCGGACAATCGCTGCGTATTTTTCGAGCAATCTCAGACGGATGAGGGAGAAATCGAGTTAAACGGAAAATCATTGGATGCATTTATGGGAATCATGAGTGACGGATACACCTATAGTGTTGAAAAGCCTCAAATCGTTGAAAATTATGAACTAATGCCCGATACGCCGCTGGATCATTCAATTCAGCCGCAGACAATTACGATCAATGTTGACTGGAATGGAGATGGTATAGCGGATACGATCTCACGAGTTTTTTCTGATCCCAATAATCTGTCGGAGCAGATTATAAATTACTTGGATGGCGCGACCGGAGAGGTGACGGATATTACTGATCGATTTGCTACTGATGAGCAAGGAGACTTTCAGGGCGTCACAAATGAAGTAATGCTTATGCAAAACTCAAATACCGGACGATACGTGTTGGTTGATACCATTGATACTTGTAGTGCGGATTATTCAATTTTTGCGTATTCATATGATCCTGAGACAATAATCACGTATGAAGAAATTTTCGGTTCTTTTGCATATGTAGACGGTAAGATGTATTGCGACAGCCGGAGCTTCATTTTCGGAAACCAGGGTGCGATTCGAAATCCGTTGATATTCGATGGCGAGAGTCTTGATTATGATTCGGGCGTCACCGAATACTGGTGGATGTCGGCTCAGGTTGCGAAGGAACAGGGCGCGGAGTTGCCGACGTATTTTACGTATACGGTTGAAGAAGTCGCTGCCGAGAAGTTGATTGATGAAGAGAGTCAGCCTATTGGGATACCGGTCGGCACAGCCATATTCCCTCAATATTATCAGTGGGATGATACAACCGGAGAGAGCGGCTATCTATATTTTCTTCTGGCAGACGGTAGCCGGTGTCGAATAGCGTTTGAGTGGGATGAAGAGAAAGCGAAGTGCTCATTTGGTGGCGTTCCTCAAGAGGAATTGTTCTACTGTATGTGGGGCGGCTAAGATTATCAGAACCAGGCATTGCTAATGACGCGAACCAACGAAAATAGTTTCGTTGGTTCGCGTCATATTTTAATGTATGATAGAGTGAAAGGTGTATACACCGCAGCGAATGAAGACGATCATCGACGATCAGTTGTGACTCAAAAGTTTTCATGCGTGCATTGATTCGGTTGAGTAGATATCGTCTGCAGAGAAGTAGTCAATAACGGGAAGGTTTAATGAATGAGATTCGACATAGAGCAGTCTGTTTTTGGTCTATATCGCATGAGAACTCCAAAGAAGCCGCCCAGCAGGGCAACACTTATTGCTATTTCGATTGCTCTGGTCGTGCCTCTTTTATTGCCGGCCATACTTGTAATTTGGGATATGTTTCTTCTGGGATGTTGCATTACTGTACTTTTTTATGGAGGCTTAATATCTTTTGCATTGATTAGAAAAAAGATAATGTTCTCGAAATTTTTTAAGTTCAAAAATGCGCAGGAGAAAATTCATTTGATCCGTGTGTCGGATATGGCAGAGATCGATGAATTTATTGAGGATTCGGCACTGATTGAAAGGTTTTCTCCGGATTCTCAAACACTTAATTTGATTTACAATTGGATGAATAATCTTGGAGTTGTACATGGCGAAGATATACAAGCGTATGTTATTCATCCTATTCTTCTTAGTGGACGCTATCCATTTATGAAGGACTGGAAGCCTGCTGACTGGATCTGTTTTCGCGTAGAGGATCTGGATATCAATGATCAGAATCGGGAACGATTTAATGCGGAAGTCTACTATATGCAATTATGGACTCTTCAGGAAATTCTTGGAAGAAAATGAACTAAGATTATAACTATTATTTTGGCGTATGTCGACGTAGATGAACACTTCAGAGGTTGAGTTAGGGGGAAGATCGTTATGTTTGAAGGCGAGATCATCGACAAGATTCAATATGCAATTAATGAAAGCAAGGACATTCAAAAAAAGGCACAGAGAAAAAATAGTTTTCAGGGCAGCGAAGTTTCGGTCAGTATTACTTCGGGGGATCACTTTGCACTGGCGCTGAATATGTTGTTTGTAAACATGAAGGGCATGGATATTTTACTGGTTATCTTTTGCCTCTTTGCATTGATTTTTTGGGGCTCCGGGCTTCCGGTATATGCTCTGGTTTTCTTAGGCATGGCCGTCTTTTGTATCTTGTACATGCTATTTCTTGCGTATGCAAAAAGTGCTGCTCATGTTGCCGGATCGAAGGCCGGATTCGGTTTTTCGCAATACGGACTATTTGTAAAAGATAAAAGCGGCTACATGTGTGTCGACTGGAAAAATCTTCGAGCAAGAAATGCGCGGCGACACATCTTTTTCTATTATTCCACCTTTGGAGCTTTGATAATCCCGAAACGCGATTTGAGCGGTGCCCAACTGGAAACGATCAATAGCTTTATCAATAACTTTGAACTGGAGAAAAAAACTTCAAAACGAAAAAATTAAATCATTCAATGATAACCTTGTCATCAAGCGATAAAGAGGTTCTCAAAGTCGGTCATAGATGAGAGCTCGGAATTATTGGCAATAATGTTGTTCATTCCCCCGCTGCCGGAAGAAAAAAGTTTTGACATCTTGGAGCAAATTTTTACCCTAACGTGAACAATCGATGCGATTACTGAAAACGTTGCTCGGATCTGATTGTTTGCCAAGGCGCCACTTGTTAATATCAAATTGATTAATGGGCCGTTGCGCGGCACTATGAGTGTCACATTTCTTGTTTTTTAATTCACAATAGACCAACCACTCAGTAAGTGAAGTTGACGTATCATCGGGGGGGTGTGTGTGAATTGGTTGAATTATGGATCGGGTTTGGAATACTTATTTTGTATTTTCTGATCTGTGCAACCGGCGCAATGATTCTCAGGCGAATTGTTACCATTCCAAAAGAGATATTCAGAAAAACGCTTCATACGATTCTCTTGGGATCGATATTTATTTTTGCGTATGCATTTCACTCTTGGTGGATTTCGGCTATAGCATCTATTGCATTCGTGATGGTGGTCTATCCCGTTTTGAGTATCGCAGAGCGCTTCAAAGGCTATTCAGAGTTACTGACAGAGAGAAAATGCGGTGAGATCAAACGAAGTCTGGTCGTGGTATTTGTCATGTTTTCGACATTGATTGTCGTCTGCTGGGGCGTATTGGATCAGAAGTATCTTGTCATAGCAGCGGTAATGGCATGGGGATTAGGCGATGCAGCGGCGGCGCTGGTGGGAAAAAAGTATGGACGTCATATTTTCGAGGGTAAGCAAATTGAAGGAAAGAAAAGTCTCGAAGGCACTCTGGCGATGTTTGCCGTATCTTTTGCTTCTGTTCTGCTTGTGCTGATTCTTATCAGTCCGATACAATGGAAATACTTTATTCCGCTTTCAATTGTCACGGCGGCGGTCAGTGCAATGGCTGAACTTTTCACAAAAGACGGAATGGATACGATCACATGTCCGTTTTCGGCGGCATTCGCGATGATTGTTTTACTTCAAATCGGAGGTCTCTTATTGTGAGGAACCGGTCCGCTGAACGGACACTTCTGGCCTCGGTATTGCTGAGCGCTCCCGGACCCATTGTCGTCGGCCTGGGATTTTTCTTTGGGCGATCATCAACGCAACTGGCCGATTTTATTCGTCGCTCGGGAGAGCTCGTTGCTATTATAGTGTCGTGGCTGGTCTATAACTACTCTCATTCAAAATCGGATATCAACATTACCACTAAAGATAATCTCGAGCGTACTGCAAGTATTTGTGTGGGTATAGCCATGTGTATTTCGGGAGCGGCCATGGTTTTTGTTGCCCTTTTTTCGCCGCAGGACGAGCGAGGAAGTGTTATACCCGGCTTGGTCATTGCCATTCTGGGCATGATTACAAACTGCATATTTTGGTTAAGGTATAGACTTCTCAATCGTCAAAAATCGAATGTCATTCTGTCGGTTCAAAGTAAATTGTATTTTGCAAAAGCCGTAGTCGACACCTGTGTTTCAGCGGCCCTGGCGTACATCACGATTCTGCCGAATTCGACAGCATCACGATATGTCGATTCGTTAGGAGCCATAATCGTAGCAGTCTATCTGATCGGAAACGGTTGGGTTACGATTCAAAACACCTTGAAATCAAAGCAGTTACCGGAAGATTGATATGCCTTCCATGTGCAGTTGCTAAATCTTCATCAGTAGAATAGAATAACGCCTGAGTATTACACAAAGCTGAGGAAGATGGATTTGGAAAAAGAGAATTTCGGCGAAAAACGAAAACTTGATGGCTCCGGAGATTGGGATCATCTGATTAATATGCCGCAGGCGCGTATGGTCGAGTTCGACCCGGAAGTCAGGAGACTGACTGAGGAAGATAAGGCCATACTGGCGGACATCATTTCCGGCAGCAAGAAATACAAGGCACAGAGCATTATAGTGGGCGTATTGCTGAGTTTTTTGGTGCTGCTGTTGTCGTTTATAGGTTTTATATTTTCGGTTGCCGGCGAATGGATTACAGAAGATACCGTGGCCGTGGTATCTATAATAATCATTATCATTTGGTGCATGGCGACTTATTTTGCGTTTCGATTGACTTCTCGAAGATATAAAATATGGATTCGCAAACTGGAATATAAGCAAGTCGTGATGTTTATTTCTACAGAGATTGATTTGTCACCGGTTGCGCCGGGTGTCCCTAATCCGTCCAAGGAGATACACGTCTGGGAATACATATCAGGCGTTCCCGAGAAGAGAACCTACAACGTGCATAACAACACGTATTTACAGAAGAATACCAAAGAAGGAGATCTGATATACATGTACTCGAATAAATTGGATGGAGGGAAATATTCCTCGGGATTTTTCGTGTCGAAATAGTTCTGTGCTAATAGTTTTATATAATTGCAGGATAAGAGAGGCAACCGTATGCTGACGTTGAACATAATTCATGGACAATTTGCTGTATGTCAGTTGAAGTCATGGCCGACACCGACGCTCAAGGAAGAATTCTTCTTCGTATCCAAGACGGACCGTGAAATATCGGTAGTTTGTGAGGTCGACCACATGCCGGCGGATGTAATTTCGTGTGATAAGCCCTGGCGCGCAATGCGAGTTGAGGGTGTCCTGGATTTTTCTTTGGTCGGAGTTCTTGCTGGCATCGCGAACACGCTTGCGGTAGAAGGGATCAGTATCTTTGCAATTTCGACTTATGACACGGATTACATTTTGGTGAAAAGTGATAGTCTGGACTCTTCAGTTATCGCGCTACGTTCTGCGGGATACGAGGTTATAGTCATAGACTGACCACGATGTAATTATTATCAAAGAGATACGCCGTCTTGCTCTTGCAGAGCGAGACGGCGTATCTTGTATGGGGTAGGAGGTTTACGATGAAAACTTTATTATTCCTTGACGCCTCCGATGGTTAGACCCGTTACAAAGTATCTCTGTAAGAACGGGTACAGAATGACAATCGGCATGGAAGTTACAATTGTAGCAGCCGCGCGTATAGATACGGGCGTGATAGCAACTGCTTGATTGCCTGAACCATAAGCGCTTCCGGATTGGGTCTGGCTGGAAACGGATGATAGTAACTTCATGAGTTCGTATTGAAGTGTTGTTAAGTCGCTGTTGGATCGGTTGTAGATCATATTGTCAAACCAGGAGCACCAATGCCAAACAGCGATAAATAGAGCGATTGTGGCAAATACCGGTTTACAGATCGGACAATATATTCTCCAGAAAATGGTCAAATGATCAGCACCGTCGATCTGAGCGGATTCTCTTAAACTGCTCGGCAAAGAGCTCATATATGTACGAAGAACCAGCAAGTTGAAAGCGGCGATCATTCCCGGGATAATGTAGACAAAAAAGCTATTCGTAAGATTCAAATTTTTGAATAACAAGAATGTTGGAATCAATCCGGCGTTCACGTACATCGTGAGAACATAAAACATGGACACCGGTTTTCTGAAAACAAATTCTTTTACGCTGAGTACGTAGGCGAGAAGCGCGGTTAATCCAAGATGCAAAGTCGCAGCTATGGCCGTCCTGAGCACTGAATTTCGAGCACCAATAGCGAGGTTATTCATACCCAGAACAGTCGTGTAGTTCTTCATAGATAATTTGCGTGGAATAAGATGAATACCGCCGCGCAATGCATCAAGACCGTCATTAAATGATACCGCCAAGGTATTCAAAATCGGATAAAGAGTGACGACCACCATCAAGGAGAGAATCAATGTGTTGACGATTATGAATATGAGATCGCCTAACAGAATCTTCTTGCGACGCCTTTTTTTCGTGTGATGATTCTCTGAATCTACTCGTGCTGCAAGATCGGTCTTGGGTTCGAGGTCCAAGTTGTTTTGTGACATAAATGTTCCCTCCTCTCTTAAAATAGTCGCTCTTCACCGGCTGATTTGGCCGTGAAATTCGCGAGAAAGATAAGTATAATACTGACGACACTCTTGAATATACCGGCCGCAGTACCGATGGAGAAGTTCGCTTGGCTAATTCCCCATTTCAACACATAGATATCGACGGTCTCAGAGACGCTGCGAATGAGGTCGTTTCCTAGTAAATATTGAATTTCTAAACCAACATTCAGAACGTTTCCGAGATTCATGAGCAACAAGATAAAAATGGTAGACTTGATACCGGGTAACGTGACATGCCACATTTTTTTGAATCGTCCGGCGCCGTCAAGAGAGGCCGCCTCATACATTTCAGGATTGATGGCGGTAATGGCAGCGAGGTAAATAATGCTGTTCCAACCGGTCTCTTTCCAAACGTTTGCAAATCCGACGATCCACCAGAAGTAGTCTTTGTTAGCAAAGAAGTTGACCGGCTTATCAAATATGCCTATCCCGACTAGAATCTCGTTGACAACGCCGGTCTGCATCGCCAGCATATCGCGCACGATACCGGTAACAATGATCCAGGACAGGAAGTGAGGCAAATATGATACGGTCTGAACAAATTTCTTGGGAGCCCTAAGGCGGACTTCATTAAGCAGCAGAGCGAACCCAATTGCAAAAATAAAACTTAACACCAGGTTGATAATACCCATCGCCAGAGTATTTCTTATGACTTGAAGAAATACCTTGTCTTTAAATATCTGTCTAAAGTATTTCAAACCTACAAATTCTGAACCGGCCAGACCCAATTGTGGCTTATAGTTTTGGAAAGCCATCAGCCAACCGCCGAGCGGAAGGTAATAAAAGAGGATCCCGTAAAGAATAAACGGAATAGTGATATATATTAATTCGCGCTGTCTAAAGAGCGTTTTGCGTGTGATTAAGACCTTTGGCTCATCATCTTCACGCCCTAAGCGACGTTTTCTTCTACCGTTATCTTCTGTTGCAGTAGCTTGCAAAGAGGCACTTTTAGCAGATGCCGGTCGATACGCCGCAACTCCGAGTCTTTCAATAGCGGCCGCACTCTTAACCGCGGCTGTTTTGGTTTTTTTCTCTTCGTTCGGGATTATGTCATTATCATTGTCTGACACTGCCGCGTCACATCCTTTCGTAAGAAGAGGGTGGCCGTTGTAGTATACACTCAGCCACCCTCTCACTCGAATCAAAATACTTGATGGCACCGATTACTTCGGATGTCATCCGAATCGGTCAGAATTAATTACCTTCGGCAACAGCAATTCTTCTGTTAACTTCGGCTTGCATATCTGCCAGGAATACGTCAATGTCGCAACGTTCTGCATAAACGTCCATGTACTCTTCCCAAGCTGCTTCGAAATCATCAGCGATAACAACTTTCGGTAAGTACTCATGCTTGACTTCACCCATTGTGACCCATACGAGACCTGCTTCGGTCTCTGTGGTCAAGTCGTTGGAGTAAGACCACATCGGGAACCAAGGCGCATTCTCTTTAGGCTCATTAAGCATTTGAACATAGGTCTGAGCACCGTAAGCTGCGAGACATTCCTTGACTTCGTCAGACAGATCTTCAAAGAATTCAGCAGGTTGGTTACCCGGATTGTATGCATTGAGGTTGTCTTGGCTCATGCCCTGTAATTGTGGCAAGTAAGAATATGGGCAGAGGTTGTCGGCTTTGTAGTTGGCGTCTACAGCGTTTGCACGCATTTCAGGTGTTCTGTAGAAAAGGCCGTCATCTCCGACTTTGTAATCGACATCCTTAAGACCCCAGAAGCGGATGGTCATAGCTTCAACAGAAAGCATGTCGTTGACAAACTTCAAAGCGCCATCGATATCTTTACAGCTGGTGGTGATAGAGAATCCACCGGATACGTCAAGAGCCGGCAAGTTGTTATACTGCTCTTCAATGCCTTCATTTGCAACGATTCCGAGAGGCACATAAGTGCAATCATCGAGTCCGGCTGCCTTAATAGCATCTACTGCGGTATAACCAAAATTCCAGAACTGGTCAACAAATCCGAGGACGCGACCTGTAGAGATTTTAGAAATGTATTCATCATAAGACTGAGTAAAGCTTTCAGGATCAATGATACCATTCTTGTATTCTTCATTCAGCTTAGCGAAATACTGCTTGGCGATCGGAATCGTGTTGTAGTCAACAACAGTTGCAGTGTCCGGCTCAACGATAACGGAACCGTCATTCGGATAACCTGCAAGGAAGAAAGGAGGGTTCTCTAAGCAGTAATATCTCCAGTCCTCAGAAAGGATAGTGAAAGGAATAATGCTTGAACCGTCGACATGTGTCGGGTTGGCAGCGGTGTAGTCCGTAAGCAATTTAAAATAATCGTCCATGGTTACAACTTCAGGATATCCTGCCCACTTCAATACGCGGGTCTGAATCCACCAAGCTTCACCGTTGATTTGAGTACTTGTGTCCGTCCCGTAAATGATACCGAACTGCGGAATAGCATAAATGTGTCCGTCTTCTTTACGGCACATATTCCACTCTTCTTCGGACAAATAGTTCTTAATGTTCGGGTACTTATCCCAATACTTGTCGATCGGAATCAAAGCACCGGCGTCAACCATCATCTGGTATCCGTCTGAAGCTTCGATCATATCCGGATACTCGCCTGAAGCAACCATAACGCCGATAGCCTCTTCAGCGGTTTGGCCGGTCAACCAGGTCTCCTTGATCTTGGCACCATAGAGTTCTGTGAGCTTAGCTTGAGCTTTGTTGCCCTCGTTCAACTCGGTACCGGGCATGGCGATGAACATGTCGAAGGTCTTGACTTTGGCTTCCTTCTTACATCCGGCCATTCCGCCGAGTAACAACGTACCGGTCAACATGGTCGCCAAAAGTCGGGTGATTGTTTTCTTCATCTTGTGATAACCCCTTTCTTTTTCCCCCCCTCGGCCCCGATTGACGCAAACAACATCTCCAAGAGATGTTATTCTGAGTGTCTCGGGACAGATCAGGCACATTTACTGGAGCACTCTTCGTGCTACTGTATTCATTCTAATGGCGAAAAAGAATACAACAACCATACAAATTTATGATAATATCCCCACAAAATAAGAAAAAATCTTAAAAAATTAGACAATTTGACGAATTATTTCCTCTCAGAGGACTGCGACGCAAAACGCTTTCGATATTGTGTCGGTGTGTGTCCCATCGCAGAGACAAACTTCAATATGAAATAGTCAAGACTTTGATAGCCGACGGCCTCGGATATCTCATATACACGCTTGTCTGTACTCAGCAACAGATTGGCGGCTACGTTAATACGCTCGGAGTTAAGATAATCCTTAAAAGAGGATCCGAACTGCTTTTTGAATAGCTGCCCAAGGTAGGCACTGTTGATGAAATATTTTTCGCTCAGCGACTTCAGACTGATATTTTGCATATAGCACTCTTTGACTTCTTGTTCGATTTTTGCGATGACATTTCCGGAAGTCGGCGAATTAAGCTGTGTAAGATAATCCGTGTATTGGAGACAAAAACTGAGAAAATGGCTTTCACTTCCTCTTGTAACTCCTCGGTCAAATGCGTTATCGATTATATAGTTGACGACTTCATCTTGATTGATGTGGGGCTCTCTGGAGGCTGCCAGTTGAAGCAGACTGAACATAACGTAGTTCATGTTGAGTTTTATGGATTTGTAATCCATGTTGGCGTCGCTCATCATGCGATAGAGTTTGGCGACATTTTTTTCTACGGATGATTTCTCGGCGCGCTCGATGGAAGTAATAAGTTCATCCATACAACGCTTTTGCTCGAGACAACTGATATCTTCACATTCTCTTGCAGGCTTCGTTTTTGGAAACAAAGAAGAGGTCGATGCGGTGTCGGAGAAGTTATGCATAAGTTTTGCGATTGAGGCAGATTGAAACGAATCCGAGAGTTTTTCCAGACAAGAGACCTCGCATCCCGCCTGTAGGGTAATGCCGAAATCAACGAAGGAGGACTTATCGGTCAGCCATTCTAAATACTCAGCCTCGCTCATCTGCTGCTTTTCTGCCAGGTGCGCCGAGTAAATAAATCCGACGTCATAGCAATCAGCATATTTGTTGACATCGAATATAATATGGTGACTGTGCTCGCCCAGTGTGCGACGTAAATGATCATACAGACGTCGTTGCATAGACCTTTTAGACTGCTCGTCGGTTTGTCGTACGCGATCATCGCTCATGTCGATTTCGATGTTGATGTAACGAATACGGTCGCTCAGATCGAGGAGCTTACTGACATAGTCCAGATTAATTGCATCGAATTTGCCGGAAATGACTGATGCGAGATGTCGCTCAAGCATGGCTCGGTCACGCATTTTTTCCTGATCTTCAGCCACACGTATCTTTTCGCATTCGACAGACACTTTTCGAAGTAAGCCGACTAATTCCTGTTGCTTTATGGGCTTAAGAATGTAGTCGGTACAGCTGTATCGAATTGCTTCTTTGGCATATTCATATTCGAAAAAACCGCTCAAGATGACGAAACGCGCTTTGCTTAAATTCTGTTCGCGCGTCTGCTTGAGCAACTCAATGCCCCCCATGCCCGGCATGCGAATGTCAGCGATGATAAGGTCGTATTCGTTTTTTCGAATCAAGGCCAATGCTTCCTCGCCGTTTGAGGCTTCTCCGGCAATAAAAAATCCTTCTGCTTCCCAATCGATAAGCACGGATAATCCTTGTCGAATGAATGGTTCGTCGTCTACGATAAGAATTTTAAGCATGCTTCGTACCCCCCTCCGAACGTCTTGTCTTCTCGAGCGGAACCCGAATGGTAAAACAAGTACCGGTGTTCGGTTCGCTGTCGATTTCAAAAACGATGTCATCTCCGAAATATGTTCTCAGGCGCAAACAGGCGTTAAGGATACCGACCGAGTGTCGGCCTCTGAGACTATCAATATCGCCTTCGCGCATTTCTTTCAAAATCTCCTCTTGTTGTTGCTCTGACATGCCCATTCCGGTGTCTTCAACTGAAAGAATGAGTGAGTCGTCGCTGATTTCAGCCGAAATCAGCACCATGCAATTTCGGGAAACGCCTTCAACTCCGTGAATGCAAGCATTTTCGACAAAAGTAACGAGCGTGAGTTTTGGCAGGAGTATGTCAAAACAATCCTCATCAATGCTCATCTTGTAACTGATTCGCTTGCCAAATCGGTACTGTTGCAATTTGAGATAGGCTTCTGCGAAACTCGCTTCATCGCCTATTGAAACACAATCGTCCCACCAGTCCGTGGACTTTCTCATCAATACCGCAAGAAGCTCAATGACTTCTGCGGTTTCGACCTCTTGCTTGAGCAGGCTTCTCATTCGGATGCTTTCCAACGCGTTAAAGATGAAGTGCGGATTAATTTGACTGTGAAGAGCCTGTAATTCGGCCCGTTGCTTTGCGAGTTCATAATCTTGACGTCGAATCTTCTCTTTGAAAACAACCTCGGTCATGTTTTCGATTTGTTCAACCATAAGATTATAATTTTCGATGAGAGACCCGATTTCGTCTTTTGTAGGAGTATCTGACATCAAAGCGTACTTTTCATCTTTAACCATCTGAAGATGGTCGCGAAGAATCAAAATGCGCTGTGTAATAGAGCGATTGATGAAGTATACGGCAAGCGCCGGCAAGATGACATTGATGATTATGAGAATAATAAACAGCTCGCCGTGTTGCATGACGACATCCGCGGTATAACTGACCAAATAACTTTTGGGGTAAAGGTAGATGGTCCAGGTCTGGCCGAACATCTCATATTCGGAAGAATACTTTGTCTTTGGTAAGTTGACCTCTGACAAAGGTGTATAGGGTAAAGTGCCACGGTTAGGATCGGCTGTAGAGAAAATGACTCTTTCGCTATCACAGATGTAGACATCTGCGGCAAAATACTGTTGATTGAGCACACGCATGAAGTAGCTGTAATTCAGATTCAGTTTTATTATGCGCTCGACCGTATTACTCTTGAAATAATCCATTCGATAGACGAAGGAGAGGACGCGTTTGTCCGCTTCTGACTGGAGATCGTCAATGGGAACCACAGCAAGCTGACGCTCTGAAGCAATAAACGATGTGTACCAATCGGAGTCTCTGACGGAGTCTAATCGATAAATACCGCCGCCATTAATCATAGTCTCGTTGTCAGAATACAATTGCACTTTAGAGATATACGTATTGTTGCCGAATGTCACCTTGTGCAATAATGGCGAAATGGATTGGTAGGCGATCAGGTAATCGTGGGAATTCGCGTATTGGGTATCCAAAAAGGGGTAAAGTTCCTTGGTGGTATAGAGATTGACGGCGGCGGTCGTCATATAATCCGACATGTTTTTCATCGTACTCTCGACAGAATCGAGAGTATTTTTCATCTCGCTTTGCTGACGTTCCTTGACTGCCGTGAATATCAAAGAGAAAAATATGGTGTCGGTCACAATAATCGGCAACAGGACGCATATGACGCACAGGAGAATCATCTTGTCGCGCAATTTTAAGTTATTGAGAAAAGAAGTGACACCGGCTGAAATGCGGACGACATGATTATTGATCGCCGACTTCTTCCGATGCGTTGATTTTGATGCGGACTTTTGGGTCATGGGCTGTCTCCAGATATTGCGTCTGCGGATGAGTTCAGGTCCTCGGAGTGAAGATTCATATTCTTATGTCTTCCATAAGATAAATCGACAGGAGTCGGTTCTTCGGGAGCTTTTGGCATATATCGATCAAACACTCGAACAAATATTTCAGTTTGCAAGTAAGGAATCGCACCGATACAGAATATGAGAAGAAAATATACGGTTTCAGGAAAGAATAAAACGACGAGTATCGGACATAATAAAACCCCGAGAATTGCGATGCTGCGCGGCAGATTCATGATGCAAATCAGAAAGGATTTCTTGATCGTACCGAAAATTGAATTTTCGAATTGAGCTTGCATCGGGAATATATAGCTGCCGACCATCGCAATGAATGCACTGATGATTAATAGAACAATGCGTATGAGGTCTTCATTCGCCATAGCTACGGCAGATAAGAGATAAAAATCCATGTAGAGAATGAAAATAACAACAGCCATTATGGCCCATAGGACCGTGGATTTGAAAAAATTCGATTTAAAAGCTTTGAAGTAAGTGCGAATAATGTTCTGGTCGGTTTCTCGAATCACTTTGAGCAGAACGGAATAGAGCGCGGTGAAAGCGGCGCCGATCGTAATAATTGGCAAACATAGAAGCATAGTCAGTAAACTGAGCACGACAATATCAACCAGTCGGTTCATTAACCTTCCGAATGGACTATTATAACTGATAAAATTCATGTGCTGTCCTCCGATGATGTCGTTGCTCAACAGTATATCACTATATTTGCGGCTACTTCGATGTAAATGAGAGCGAAACGATACTATATGCCGGCATAGTCAATGTCGCACCGTTCTCCGACATCACGATATCCTCAAATGATTCCGGAGAGACTTGGTTTGGATTCTCGAAAGTGTTGTGAGATTGCGGCATCGCACTGAGGATCCGGGCACTCACATCTTGGGCGTGAATACCTTCGATGGTTACGCTTGTCTCATCAGTAAAATTGGCAATCGTCATCGTGATGACGCCGTCCTTCTGAGACGCAGAGACGCTGAGTTTGTCCAGGCCGTTTTCGTACTTCGGGCACTCTAACATGCACTTCAATAATTCGGCATCCATGTGGCCTTTATACATGTCGAAAACATGGTATGTAGGTGTCAGAATCATCTTATCACCGTCTGTCAGAATGATTGACTGCAATACGTTAACGACTTGAGCGATGTTGGTCATTCGGACACGACCGCAGTGGCGATTGAATATGTTCAGGGAAAGTGCGGCCACCATTGCGTCACGCATGGCATTTTGCTGGTATAGAAAAGCGGGGTTAGTGCCCGGCTCAACATTGTGCCAGCAGCCCCATTCATCGACCAGAAGGGCGACGCGGCGATTCGGGTCGTAACGATCCATAATTGCGCTGTGGCCGGTGATGTATTCGTCCATGAGGTTTGCTTTTCGCAACGTTTCGAGGTACAACGCATCGTCAAATTCGGTCGCACTGCCCTTGTCTGCCCATGCTTTCGGGAAGACATAGTAATGAAGCGTCAAGGCATCCATATAGTTTCCGGCATTGCGCATCAGAACCTCAGTCCACTCATAGTTGTTGTCGGATGGGCCGCAGGCGATTTTGTAAGGAACATTGTCGCCGTATGTGCGGCAATACGTCTGAAATTGACGGTAGACGTCGGCGTAGTACTCAGGGCGCATATTGCCGCCGCCGCCCCAGTTTTCATTTCCTATACCCCAGTATTTGACATTAAAAGGTTCATTATGACCGTTGGCCTGTCGCTCTCGAACTATAGTGGAATCACCGTTGCTGTTCGTGTACTCGACCCACTCGGCCATCTCACGCACGGTGCCGCTTCCGACATTGATATTGACATAAGGTTCACAGCCGACCTGCCGGCAGAGTTCCATAAATTCATGTGTTCCGAAAGAATTATCTTCTACGACATCGCCCCAGACGGTGTTAACCATACGGCGTCTGTTCTCGCCGATGCCGTCGCGCCAGTGATATTCATCGGCAAAACATCCGCCGGGCCATCTTAATACCGGAAGTTTAATACGCTTCATTGCCTCAACAACGTCCGTCCTCATACCGTTGACGTTTGGAATCGGGCTGTCTTTTCCGACGAAAATACCGTCGTAGATACAACGCCCGAGATGCTCGGAAAAATGGCCGTAAATATTCTTATCTATAGTCGGAGCACCTGTGATTTTGCCGACAGTAATCTTGTTCATTTGGAGTCCTCCTGAGTGACGTATTTCTGATAACCGGTCTGTTTCGCTTGCCGGTGCTTCATATTCGAGATAGTCGGATCAATTGAGATTTTCGGCGATGAGTCAGCAAATCAGTGAAAAGGACTTCATCATTGCGTTGCCGTCCCCGCGATATGTAAAATAGAGCGCATACACGCCGTCCGCAAGTCGAATCGGAGCCGTATAAGTCTCCCAAACGTTAGTGAAATCTGTGTGCAGAGTTGCCAGCACTTCGCCGTCGATGGAAGTTCGAACTTCAATGTCACCGCCGGCATAACCTCGGGTGGTCACAGCGATGGAGTTGACGTTTTTGCAATCAAAATACTTAAATCCGGCTGTGGCTGAGTGGGTGAAATTGGCGATATAACCATCTTCAGGATCGTTATCTCTGCCGTCCTGCATGATTTTCGGGCAGTTTTCGCCGCCGACATACATGGAAGGCTTGTCAGTAAAGAGATTACAAGCCAGATAAGCAGGATATGTCCCTTCGCCGCGGAGAGGACCGCCGTTGAGCCCGCAAGAGGTCATTTCTACCTGTGGAATCGAGCCGTCTTCCAATAGGGTAATGGGCTCAGCGCATCCTTGGCGGCTGTACCATGTGCCGTTCGTGTGGCGGTGATAGAAAATGTAGTATTGATCACCGATCTTTGCGATACCGCCGTGGTTGTTGGCCCCGTATGCCGAAGGCATGTCCGCTGGCTTGTAAGTATCGATACCGATATCACAGTTGCTGACGATGACACCGCCGTACTTAAAGCCTGCCGTCGGAGAATTACTGACGGCGTAGCAGAGCTCATGCATGACCTGGGAAGAGTAGACAAAATAATAACGATCGCCAAACTTTCGAATTGAGGGTGCTTCGAAAAAGGCATGTCCCTCAAACTCGGTGCCGTCACCGTAAGCAGAACCCGGTACAATTCTGGTCGGCGCAGAGCGGATGGTCAGCATATCTTTTTCAAGGACACTCACCATACACCCGGTGCGGGATCTGTCGCCTCTCCCACAGAAACCGAGGTAAAGATAAGTCACATCGCCCTCGGTGATCACCGCAGGATCAAAGGATGGTTCATCGCCTTCTTTTTCGCCAAGTCGAGTGCCGTCCGGATAGGAGACATAACCCAGGAAATCGAATTTACCGGAAGGGGTATCACACACAGCAACCGATACAACAGAGACTTTATCAAGCACATAAAAAAGGTAATAGCGCCCATCCGGACCGACGGTCACATCCGGGGCATAAAGGCACATTTTGCCGTCTTTATTGAGGGGATCTTCAGTCCTCGGGTAAATGACACCGTCGCAGCGCCAATCGCTGAGGTCGCTGACGGGGGCGGACCAACACAAATAGTCGCCCATGCAAAAGACATAACCGTTATAAAAATCGTGAGATCCGTATACATAGACTCGGTCACCGTAGACGTGGGGCTCCCCGTCGGGAATGAATTCCCAGCTCGGCAGATACGGGTTGAACGCTTGATTGTCGGTCATAATTCATTGTTCCTTTCCGGTAATATTTTGATACAGGTGCTCGGACAGAAAGATCATATAAGGATTCTCTTCATCGGAGGGAACTGCTCCGTTATCGCCGAACTCAATCCCGGCGCGGTGCCCGTTTTGATACGGTGCCCAGAGAGGCATTGTCGAACCGTCTGAATCAAGACCGTTGGGATCCCCGGACTTGATAAAATTCGATATGTAATTGCACATCAGCCGGGCAAGATCATAGTGTTTACCTTGATAAGGCCGGGAACACTTTGCCAGCGTCTCGAAGAAAAACCACAGATCACAGGAGTGGAATGCACCCGGATGATCGTCGCCGGGAATGTCCGGCATAAATCGGTAATAGTAGCAGGGCACCGGCGAGTCGGACATTTGCTCCGCGTGAAAAGCCGCTTTGATTCCGGTCTCGATACTGTTTGCCGGAGCGTATCCTTGTTCAACCTTAGTTTTAGACTCCGGAAAATCGAGAAAAGTCTTGGCTTTATCGGCAAAGATTTCTTCGGATTTTTTTGTAAGTTCTGCTTCATCAAGGGCATTGATAAATCCGAAAAATTCGTCAATTGTGTTGCCGGCAATGACCGGAATGCGATGCCTCCGAAGAGTGAGGAATGTTACATATGGATCTTCCTTGCAGAACACGCCGTCGATACAGGGCATGAAGAGACAAGTCTGAGCGTACGGGGCATACTTTTCCCGAATATAAAAGGCATCCAATTGACGAGCCTCTTTCAAAGAACTGACGCCAAGAGTTTTGAAAAATTCGACACCTGCCTGCTCTGCTTGGCGGAGCGATTTTGGAGCAATGCGCAGATCCGTCTCATAGGGGTTTCTGATCATTCCGCTGATAACAATGGCTTTGTGAAACAGAATTTCTTTGGTATCGCTTGCCATTTGTGCCAGGACGCTGAAACCACCTGCGGACTGACCTCCTAAGGTTACGTTGTTCGGGTCGCCGCCGAAAGCAGCGATATTGCGTTGGACCCAACGGAGAGCAGCTTGCTGGTCGAGGTTTCCGAAATTTGCCGGAGCATCCGGCTGTTCCTCGGATATATCAGGATGCGCGAGAAAGCCCATAACTGCCAAACGATAATTCATGGTTACGACAACGATGCCGCGACGTGCGATGCGCTCTCCGTCAAACTCCATCTCAGAGGAATACCCCCATTGCAGTGCGCCTCCATGAATGAAGACCAATACAGGAAGGCGATCTGTCGTGGAAGTGGCATTTGTCCACACATTCAAATAAAGAGAATCCTCACTGATTGGGATATTCGCATCGACATGCCACTCACGACAATAGATATCCGTACCGAGACCGGGAGTATCTTGAAGAGAAATCGGAGCAAAGTCATATGCATCCCTGACTCCGTCCCAGTTCGGGCAGGGCTGAGGTGCTCGCCATCGATTGTCGCCGACGGGCGGTGCGGCATAAGGAATTCCCTTGAAAGAGGTCACTCTGGGGTCTGCTGCCGGTAATCCACGGACGGTGCCGTTTTCGGTTTGTACGATTCGAAGCATAATTGATATCCTTTCAGTGCTCCACTGTTGTTCAAGATGTAAGAACGAGAATGGAGAATGCGAAATTTTTGTATATTATAGCACGCTTGTACGTACAACTCGAGTGCCGGGGGGGGTAATACGAAACGTTTTGTGCATACACCGACTTAGCGGAGCCACGATTCCGGCGGATGGCAAGCCAGTCGTCCGAAAAAAGTGAGCCGGCGTCCCTACGTAGCAGGCCGATCGATGCGAACGCGTTTGAGTCTGTGCGTCGAATCCCATCGAGCATCTCTTATCATAGACAAGCCTACTCAATCAGTTTCTGATACATTTGAGTAGGTTCACCTGCGTGAATTTTAACTTTGCAGGAATTCTTCCACCTTGGCTCTCACTCACCGCAAAGATGGATCAATTTGTCACGGATTACTCAGTGTTGCATAGGATTAGCTTATCTGAATGATTTCTACTATTAGTTATTGATGAGAATGGAGTTGAGGAGAAACGAGATGGATTGTATCAATTAATAAACATTTCTATAATAATTGGGATTTATCAAAAACAAATTGACAAAAAAAAAAAACATGAGATATATAATTTGATAAGAGGGGGAAACGGAGGATCAAGTGAAAAGAAAATATACTATAACAATCTGCACGTTATTTATTATTTTGACAATGTCGTTTTCAAATGTATTTGCAACACGCTCAACAATTACGTTAAAGACTAAACAAATTTGGAACGTGCGAACTTCTTTGACAAGAACTACCAGGTATTCATATTTGACGGCAAGATGCTTTGCGGTTTACCCAACAGGCGGCGGAAAAGATAATTTCACGAGAGTACAAGTAAAAGCTACAAACACCGGAAACACGAACATTACTAATGTGATTACATTAAATGAAACGAGTTCCGCTCCCACCAATATACCCATCATAGAAGGGTATTTAAATGAATCTTCTGTCAAGTTTTGTTTCAGAGGAAATAATCCGGATTATTCTGCGTATGCGGATGTTGATTATCTAGCCAATTAATAATTTTTCCCCTCTTATCTATCTTATTTCGAAGGAGACGAAGGATGTTTATCAATTCGATAAGAATGCAAGTCAATGCACTAGTTAAACGAAAAAACGTTGCAGCGGTTTATTTCGCAATGTTGATTCTGGTTTTGATCAACTATTTAGGCAACGTATTGAAATATCGTGGTTCGGATCTCATGACTATGGTTCACCCGATGAAACTTGTCCTCCTATCTGATTACAGTGCGTTGGGTTTTTATTTTATGCAGTATTTTCCTTTTGTAGTTATCATACCGGCTGCTTTTTCATTCATTTCAGATAAAAATTCAAAAGAAATAACTTATATTCGATCAAGAGTCGGAGCCCGGAATTATTACTACGGAAAATTAATAGCTGTATTTATCGTGACTTTTTTTGTTTTCACAATTCCGTTGTTGATTGATGTAGCTATCAATTGCATAGCTTTTCCGATGAACGCAACAGGTGACCCATCTAACTTGCGAAGTTATGATTTTACATACATAGAGGGAGTTTGGAAATATCTGTTCAGCGATTTGTACGTGTTCAACTCTTATCTATATACGATAGTTATGACGCTTCTTTTCGGCGGAATATCCGGATTCTTGGCAACATTCTGTCTTGCAATGACCATGTTTTCTTTTATGAAATATAAAATTATCGCATTTTTACCCGTGTATGCCTTGCTTTATGTACTTCAAATCGCAGTAAAATCTGTGGGGCATATTCGTTTTACGTCGAATTATTTTGAGTATTTGCGTTTTTATTCAGCTTATCCCAAGAGTGAGGCGGCGTATATTTTCACCGCAATAATACTTTTGTTGACTTCTGTTTTTCTCGTTGAATTCAATAGCAGGAAGGATACTCTTGAATGAGAAATTATGTTAAATATTTTATTTTTTCTGCGATTTGGGGATCTTTTTCCATTGTACCCTACATCAATTCTGACGAGATTTTGTGTTTTTCGGATATTATTAATAAGTTCGGATTTTCTGAGTTCTATTTGCATTCGACAGGTCTTGCTGTTTTTTTGCAATGGTACCTATCGATTCTTTTATTTCAAGTGCTTTTCGGCACATTTATCTATCGGCATTTTTGTTCAGCGAGTGTTTATTATTTTTCTCGATGCGAAAGGCGCGTTCAGTGGTTTTTTAAAGAGGCTGTATCGCTATACCCACTCGCAATCCTACATCTTTTGATCATGGTCTTTTCGGGAACTTTTTTTATATGCTTGACGAGTTCGGTTCGTTTTGATGCGGGTTCGTTTTGCTTATTGGGTTACTACTTGGCAATACATTCCTTGTGGTTGTTCCTAACCACCATTCTAATTAATATTGTCGCGATAAAAATTCGGAGCGGAGGTGCTTTTGTAATTGTTTCCGGTATTCAAATTTTTCTCGCGTCGCTCTACGCATACTGGGGAGAAAATCAAAAATTCGATGAAATTCCGATGTCAAATAGGTATGCAAATTTACTCAAGTCAAATCCATTGTCTCACTTAGTTTTAAACTGGCATAGCAGTGGAATAAAGTCTTTGAGTGGGAAGATTGATATATTCGAGATGGAGTTTGAATTTGTTGAGTCGATATCGCTCTATATAATTTTAAGTGTGCTACTCATCGCAATCGGATGTGTTGTTGTAAAGAGACAGGAATTTATTGTAATTAACATTGAGACGGGGGGGACATAATGAAGCTTAAAGCGGATAGCGTATTCAAATCTATAAAAGGCAAGTCGATACTGTCAGATATTAATTTAGATCTTAAAAGTGGAACAGTTTATGGGATTGTCGGCAGGAATGGATCCGGAAAGACAATGCTTTTTCGCGCATTGTCCGGATTGATGAAAATTGACTCCGGAGAAATAAACTGTGACGGGAACGTATTGGGGAAAGATATATCTATTCTTCCGAGCCTTGGCATAGTCTTAGAGAATGCAGGTCTTTATCCTGAGTTTACCGGATTAATGAATCTTAGTTTATTGGCAAAGCTTAACAATAGAATTGAGAAGGACGATATAGTTTGTGCCATTAAAAGATTGGGCCTTGACCCAAGCGACAAGAGACCTTACGGCAAGTACTCGTTGGGAATGAAGCAGCGCATTGTATTAGCGCAAGCCATCATGGAAAAGCCGGAAGTCATTATGCTTGATGAGCCCACGAATGCGCTGGACGAAAATGGAATCAAAGACATCCGAGAGATTATTCTTCAAGAAAAAAAGCGAGGCGCACTAATATTAATTGCCAGTCATAATAAAGAGGATATCAGCATGTTGGCGGATGAAGTTTTTTATATGAGCGAAGGACGAATTTCGGAAAGGCAGTGATAGCATGAAATTGAAATTGATGTTTTTGTTCAGTATTCTGCTGATTATTCCGTCCGCAATTTTGGGCGCGCTGCTCAAGTCTGAATTCACGGACATAGGGACAGGAGAAGACCCCTTGCAGCACTTTAATGTTGGTATGATAAATGATGATCTTTTGGACAATGCCGTCCAAAATATGCATGAAACATTGGATGAATGTCCCATTATTTTGCGTGTTATGGCAGAAAGTGAAGAGGAGTTTGTCTTTTTGAGAACAAAACAGAGGGTCAAAGTGTTGGAAGTATATAAAGGAGATAATTTGCGTGTGGGTGATTCTATCTACATCACTAAATATCAGTCGAGCGTGTTCTTTGAACAGAAGGCTGTAAATATGGGATTTGTAAACACAATGATTCCCAATGACGAGTATCTGATTTTTTTGGAATCGAAGATTATCTCGGTGGATAATCGTGAAGCTATTTATGAGACGCCAGGATATATTATCGCGCCTATTTTTGCATACAAGGATAGGGAGAATGAGCTCGTAGACCCGATTCGTCAAGACTATATTTCTGCGTCGTATTCAATGCTGATGAATAATGAATTTTTCGCGGTGTCTCAGGAGGGTATTGATAAACTGAACAATTTGAAAGATATCTTGCAAGCAAGATATCCGGCAGATTAAAGCTTAAATTCAATATGGCTTAACCTGCAATGCAACCCGAGATAATTGCGACTCAAAAATTCTTCCGGTGATGAAAATATTAATGCGTCGAATGTTCAGCAAATCCATCCGGATGGACATATCGACCACGTTTTTGCGTCATGCGGCCATAATCGATGGCGGCGGTCGGGCAACGATTGAGGCAGCCTAAGCATTGCAGGCAATCGCCATGCCATTCGGGTTTTTCGTCGAGCATAGCTATCGAATGGGTCGGGCATATTCTTGCGCATAAGCCGCACCCGATGCACCGGTCGCTGACTGAGAAGGGCCTAGTAGAGCGGTGTTTCTGATAATAGGCGTGAAAAACCCGGCTCGGCAGAATCATTATTCGAGACAGCATGGTCGGATGATGGTTCGTTCGCGATTCATGGACATCGGTAATGATACGAGTCAGAATAGCGGCCGAATGATTGAGACGGCGACGCAATTGCTTATCTGAAGGCGCTTTAAACACGATGACATAGTTTTCAGGCATAAGAAGGCGATAGGCGGCGGAAACATGGATGCCGTTTGCCTTAAAATATCGGACCGCATCGCCCAGTGCGCTTCCGATGACACTGCCACAAGTCATAACAAGAAAAAGATGGCGGCCCTCAAAATCTGAGGTGCTTAGATTTTCTACAAACGACTTGACGATTGGCGGCAGGCCCCAAAAATAACAAGGGAATACAAAGCCGACTCTCTCGTCTTTGGAAAAAGCGAATCGGAATCGCTCATCTTCGATGCAATCAACCATCGAGACATAGTCTTCGCCGATTTGGTCAGAAATGGTTCGAGCAGCAAAGAGAGAGTTTCCGGTAGCAGAAAAATAGAATAGCATGTTGAAATTCATATCCTTTCTAAAATCGGATTCATCTGACAGAGTCAGAGGTCAATTGGATATGTATTGGGTGCAAGTCGATTAAGAGCATCTTCAATGCTGTCGACCCAGAATATGTGTTGCCCCTGATTGCATTCGTAAATGAAATCCTTTAACGCTTGACCGGGATAACGTCTGAAGTCGCCGACTATGGCTAGGCGAATATTATAATTCGAAAATTTCTGAAGCACTTCACCGGCGAATCGAGTCTTGAGATCGAAAAAATCCCTGTGAAGACAATCGCTGTGAAAAACAATCGCGCCACTGTCATACCGGAACATCGCGCTCGCCATAAAATCAAGCGCATCTTCGATAGAATCTATACGATCGGTGGGGTCTGTAATAGTGATTATGACGCCATTTTGTTCGACAATTCGCATAGACACTCCTCTCAGAAGAAAATACAAATTACTAACATTGTGTCTTTGAAAAACAGAAAAATCAAGTCGCGCTAAATATGATTCTTTCGTTGTTATCGTGAAAGGCATGAAACTCGTCATTAGGTGACATGACACGTAACCTGTCGTCAGCGGAAGTTCGGCGCGAGGAATATAGGCAATTCTATTTCCTGATATACGCCGCCGGAAAAGTAGATTATATATGCCGGGATTGTTGAAATCATCAATATCGGAGGATACTGATGAAATGGAGCGTTTGATTGATTATGTTGGCGTTGGGTTTGCGCGAAAGGATTTGCTGCACTCTAATACATACGAAATGATTGAGTTTGTGCTGTTTCGTATGTATTTACCGCCAAATTCGGATGTTTTGCAACTTTTGGCGGCAATCTGTAACTCTCGCAAGGCGATACGAAGCCATGAGGTGCTTGATTTACCGCCAAATTTCTGAGAATCGTCTGTATTGGCGGTATTTTCAAATTTTCAGATGTTCCCGATGCAATAATCTCCCAAGATTTACCGCCAAATTCAGAAGTTTTGCAACTTTTGGCGGTAATCACCAAAAGCGAAACGTTTCGCGATACGCCACCGCCGTCCGCGTCCACGCCATCGCCGCACAGCTTACACCACCACCACCGCACAGCCCACACCGCCGCCAACACCGCTACCCCGCCCAAGAGCCATTCTCAATCTGCAATCGAATATTTCTCCGGTGAAGTGGCTTTTACGCGTTGCTCAATTTCCCTTCGAATATTTCTCCGGTGCAGGGGCTGATATGAGCTTCGCGTCAATTCAAGTCATTGTGAATGATTGGCTTTATAGAATCGCTTTTTGATATTTGCGTATAGTATTGAAACCGTAGCCTGTCGATAATCATCGGCAGTTTTTTTGCCCGTAATAGTGAAACTCCGTGAAACTCCACTTTTGAGGAGTGGCCAATCGATAAGTGGTGACATAAAATTTCCCCAGAAGCAAAACAGAGAGGCATGAAGTGCCGTATACATGAATCGCTCTATTGACAATAATTCGATTCATAGTCAGATGGAGGAAGTTGAGATGGGTATAGCAGATGCATTCGGGGTGCGTGTTGAGAAGTTGAACTTGAAGGGCAATTACTCAATCCAGGAACTGTTCGAAAAGATTAAAGAAGTAGATTTTGAAGCCGGAACGCCGTCGCTGGTGAAGAATGGATTTGCGTGGGTCATCGCTTTTCCGGAAATGGATCGTAATAACCAGGTACAGATTTTGGGAGGCAACGGCAAATATACTGTTCAGCGAAGTGCACAACCGGTTGGCGTTGACAAGATGCTCGCAAACATGGCGCTGGACAAATTGACCGGCGGTATCAGTGGGTTTTCGGGTGCATTCGGGGACACTAAGAAGCGTTGTATGGAGATGGCCACTAATACGGCGAATAAGATTAATGCCTTGGGCATCTGATGACCGGTTCGCTTTGCATAGTTCGGGTGGTCGTGAACACAGAATACCGGTGAGGGGCTGATGCGTATGGGAAAAATCGTTTTTGTGAACGGTCAGATGCGGGAAGACTCGTCTCAGGAAGAACACCCTAATGAGAAAAGCGTTGATAAGTACGTATACATTTTGTTGGCTGTATTTGCAGGCGGACTCGGGGTGCACAAGTTTTATGCAGGACGACTCAGAGCCGGAGCGGCATATTTATTGTTTTGTTGGACGGCTATTCCGGCAATCCTTGCGATTTTCGATATCGTGAAAGCGTGTGGAAAAATCAAGGATTCGCAGAACCGAATTTGGATATAAGCATACATTTTCCGGTTCGGACTAACAAATATTTGGGCATAGACGGATGTTTCGATACGAACTGCTTGTTTCGCTCCTTTGGGGGGATGACGGCTGGTTGATCATCGGAAATACCGTTAGCTATATCAGAACGAAATACACTTAATTAAACGGAGGAAGATTATGAAATCAAAAACAACAGCACTGATTCTTTCTATTTTTTTGGGCGGATTGGGTGTCGACCGCTTCTATCTCGGACATACCGGCATGGGTCTGCTCAAGCTCTTTACCGGCGGCGTTTTCGGCATCATGTATGTCGTTGACATCATCATGATTTTGACAGGAAAAATGACCACGAAAGACGGTCAGAGTCTCGCATAATTTAGACGTATTCGAGAAGTGAAGGCGCATTTCGCGCGGGGGTTCGAAAGCTTGCCTTCACAAAGCGAAAATATAGGAAGTACGCCGAAAGTGTGTCAAATGCCTTCGTGTCGTGACTTCCTATTTTTAAGAAAAAGGCTCGCGTTCGCAAAAACAGGTCTTGCCGGCGTGTTGAAACGAAGCATGTTTAGAACTCGAGCCGCAAATGATTGAGAGGAAAAAAGGTATGACAGAAATCAAAAAGAATAAAGACACAGCGCAAATTCTGGAGATCATCGTTGTTATTATGTTGGGCATTACAGCACTTTTTACCGCATGGGCCAGCTGGGTCGGTTCTCTCCATGGTGGCAACCAGGCGACAAATTACACCAGGAGTAACAATATCGCAGCGGAAGGTAACTCAGAGTACAACGCAGGAGTTCAGAATATGATGCAAGACATGATGCTCTGGAACGAAGTGAGTGATCTTCAGATTGATATTATTTTTGCTCAGGATAATGGTCAAACAGAAGCAATGGAGCAGGCGGCGAACAAATTGTTTTTCAAGTTGAATGACAATCTGACAGAAGAAATGGCGAGCGTCATCGGATGGAGTTGGGATTATGTATCAGAAGATCCTTCTGAAATCGTGTTGACATGGATGCAAAACGAACAGGCCGTTGTCTCGCCGTTCACTAACCAAGAGTTCGTTGATTCGTATTTTGTGAATGCCAAGACCTTGCTGGCCGAGTCAGACGCCGTCCTGGCTCAGGGCGTGAAGGATAATACCAGCGGTGACGCATACGGTTTAGTCACCGTAATATATGGCGTGGTATTATTCCTTTTGGGTATCGCCGGAACATTTAAAAGCGATAAAAATAAATACGTTATTATCGGCATTTCTATTGTGAGTTTTCTGATAGCTACAATTTATATGTTTACCATTCCGATGCCGACCGGTTTTAGTATCATCGGTTTTTTCAAACCCTAAGTCGATCACCGGTTCACACCGGTTCGAATTCCCTTTTCATGACGAAAAACGTCTCAGTTGCATAAATGCGGTGGGGCGTTTTTCGCGCAATCCATTAGTTTTTTATGGACAGAATCAAACGAAAAACTTTATTTCTGAGTTCGAAGGAGCTGGCATAAAGTGAAGATACTACTCGTTTTAGGAGTGGTTTGTGCATCATCGGGTATGCTAAAATTATGAACAGTCGGGGCTCGTTTTTGGGCAGTTTCCGGCAATTCAGCAAAGTTGAGAATAACATGACAGAACTGGATACGATTCGCAGCATTCCCTGCATTCAGACTGAGGATTCTCTTTATGTTCGCCCCCAAGCGGCAAACAAGAAGATGCGCACGGCGCAGACTTTGGCGCAAACGGTCTATATTTATGGCATTTCCGGTTGCGGCAAGACGGCTTTTATTCGATCTTTCATTGGAAAGCGTCGATATTATTCGTTTTCGGCAGAGAATTTGGGGGCAGGTGACCTGGATATTCCGCTTGGCAGTAAGCATAACATCGTTGTTATAGATGACTTGCATCAGTTGCGAAGCGATGACTTCAGAGAAGGTTTGATTAGCAAAATTGAAGCGTTGACCGGACGATCGGACGTATGGCTGATACTGTCCGGAAGATGTCGTATGCCGTCGTGGCTCACGCCTATCTATTATCGCAAGATGTTTACGGTGATTGAAGAGGAAGACTTGGCATTGTCTCGCGGAGAAATGGCCGAGTACTTTGCATTGTGGGGAATGTCTCCGCCTGAGGTCGAACTGGATAAGATCGTCGCCATCAGCAAGGGGATTGGTATTGTTGCGCGATTAATTGCGACAGAGATGAAGTCCGGAGTAGCCTTCGATGAAAGCGGTATTGAGAAAATGCGCAACGGATTCTGGGATTACTTGGACTATCATGTTTATGATCAGTGGGATGTTGATGTTCAGGAGTTTCTTATGCAAGTGTCTATTGTTGAAGAGTTCGACAAGCGCTTGGCAGAAATGATTACCGGACGAAGTGATATTGAGAGGATCATCAACCAGGCACAACATATGGGCAATTTTCTGGCGGTCAGGGAAGCGGTCGGTGGCAGAACCGTTTACGAGATTCGTATATCCGTGCGGTACTCGATGCGTCGGCGCTTGCTGCGAGTTTACACGAAGGAGCGTTGGGAGCGCCTGTATTACAATGCAGGGCTTTATTACGAACTGGAAGAAGACACACCCAAGGCGCTTGTCATGTATGAAGCATGCAGAGACATGGAGCGTATCGCCGGACTCTTGATTTCCAATGCAAGAAAAAACCCTGCGACCGGTCATTATTATGAACTGCGCCGTTATTATTTAGCCTTGCCGGAAAATATGATACGAGAGAGTGTGGATTTGATGTCCGCCATGAGCATGATGCATGCTATTTTGATGAACGTCGAGGAGAGCGAGCGTTGGTACGACGAACTCAAGTCGGCAGAGGCGAATTTATCCGGCAGCGCGAAAAAACTGGCGCGAGGCCATCTGACCTATCTGGATATTGCCCTTCCGCAAAGAAGTACCAGAGGACTCTCGGATATTATCAAGAGAGCCGGTACGATGATTTTAAACCGGCATATCACCTTGCCGGAGTTTTCGGTGACGAGTAACATGCCGTCTCAGCTGAACGGCGGCAAGGATTTCTGCGAGTGGAGCAAGCGAGATCGAGAGATCGCCAATACTATCGGCAAACCTCTCGAACTCACGCTGGGCAAATACGGTAAGGGATTGCTCAGTCTTGCACTGGCTGAAAGTGCCTTCGAAAAAGGACAAGACAGTTATGAAATCGCGAATCTGACGAATAAGGGTCTGATGCAGGCTCAATCCGGCGGCATAATGGAACAGTGCTTTGTCGCTGTGGGGATACTTGTGTGGTTGAATATCTTGAATAATCATATTGAAGACGCATACGATCAGATGGATTGTTTCAAAAAAAAGATCGAAATAGAAGGATCTTTGCGATTACTGCCGAACTTGGCCGCCATGAGAACGCGCGTCGATTTATATCGCGGAAATGCGATTGATGCAATCAATTGGATGGAAAACACACCGGATGAGAATGTCGAATTTGCCACATTGGAGCGATACCGTTATCTGGCGAAGTTGCGTGTATACCTGCTGCTGGGTAAGAATGATAAAGCTCTTAGCTTGGCTCAGAAATTGAGATATTACAGTGAAGTCATGAATCGCAAATACTTCCACATGGAATCGGGACTATTAATGGCGATAGCGCAGTATCGTATGGGAAAAGAAATTTGGGACAGCACCTTCAGTGATGTCATGAGAGAGATTGAATCCTATCATTTTGTCCGTCTGGTCTCGAGGGAAGGCGCTGCGGTTCTGCGGCTTCTGAAGGAATCCGCCTGGGAGCCGAAGAATTCCGACTTTTCGAAACAAGTCATCTCAGAAACTGAGAAAATGGCCGTGTCTTACCCCGGTTATTTGAAGACTATGACAGAAGAAGCGGTCTTTAGCGAAAATGCTATTAGGATACTCAAACTTCAAGCCGAGGGTCGGTCCGCATCAGAGATTGCGCAGGAATTGAATCTTAAACTTGAAAACGTCAAGTACCATAACAAACAAAATTTCAAAAAACTCGGTGTCAGCAGTAAGACGGCTGCGGTTACCGAAGCGCGAAAGCGAAAGCTAATATAATATGCAAGCAACGGATTGGGTGGTCAGAACGTCGCTCTTGATGATTACCGGAATTTAATCCGGATGAACCGAAAACTTTTGAAGTCTAATATCTTAATCAATTTGTCGCTGATATGAATAATTGACCCCGGTCACACAAATCCGGGTACAAAGATAAACAGTCTGGAACATTTATTGGTCAAGTCCATATTTGTGTGTAAATTCAAAACCTGCATAATGTACATCGTTCCTTAAGCTGCGTTTAGTAGTTTCAACTGGTCGTCTGCAATACGTCTAAGTGCGGGGAATACTGTATGCCGGAGC
>Ga0209723_1000736_pt1 | contig 57882 bp, 50 predicted proteins | sample BiotimSIPDNA_2_FD_185750 | JGI IMG/M metagenome (GOLD analysis project Ga0209723, IMG submission 185750) | Anaerobic biogas reactor microbial communites from Washington, USA - Biogas_R2 time_0 SIP DNA (SPAdes) (version 2) | ecosystem: Engineered > Bioreactor > Anaerobic > Unclassified | place... | reverse complement strand
GCAAAGGGCGAACACACAGGTTCGCCCCTACAGTGCTATGTCTCAACGGCCAGTGTCCAGCGGAGGGTGTCGCTGGTGCGGGTCAGGCGGTAGTTTCCGTGTAAGTGGCGGCCGTGGAGGGTGACGGTGACGCGATCGAGGGTGTTTTCGGTGATTGCAGCGCGGCCGTGGTCGCAGATGCTGACGCGGCCCGTGTTGTGTTGAACAGGACCTTCATACGTCAGAAAACGCAGCGGGTGGTCGGCGATGGCGGTCAGCGGCAGGGGGGTATTGCTGATTTCGTTTGGCGAGACGGCCATCCGCCATGTCCGCAGCGCATCGCCGGTCTGGATCATCAAGTCCCAATGCACGCCGTCCGGCGTGTGATGCTCCTGAACGACAAACCGTGATGCCTCAGTTTGTCCCATCTGGGTTATCTCCTGCCCCGTGTCTGTAACTGAAATCCTAAGCACTAAACTCTAAATTCTAAACAAATTCATAAGGTAAAAAAAACTCAAGGTTAAAAAACATTAAATCGCCAAGAATACTGAGGATGCCGATTGAGTATGAAGGGCTAAAGCCCATCCTGCCTCCTGTCTCCTGACTTCTGGCTTCTGGTTTCTGGCCTCAGTTCCCTCCCGCCTGTATCGCGGTGATGGCGACGGCGGCGACGATGTCGTGGGGGTTGCACCCGCGGGAAAGGTCGTTGACCGGCTTGGCCAGTCCCTGCACGATCGGCCCGTAGGCCTCGGCTCCGGCCAACCGCTGGGTGGATTTGTAGCAGATATTACCTGCGCTCAGGTCGGGAAAGACAAAGATGTTGGCATTGCCCTTGAGCGGGCTGTCGGGGGCTTTTTTGGCGGCGACCGAGGGGATATACGCGGCGTCAAATTGCAGCTCGCCGTCGAGAATGACGGTATCGCCGAAGATGTTGTGGATGGTCTCTTTGGCCTTCTCGGAGGCGATGGCCATCTTCATGGCATTGGGACCGGTGGCTGAGCCTTTGGTTGAGTAGCTGAGCATCGCGACGCGAGCCTCAAAGCCGAACTGCATCGCAGTCCTGGCGGTCGAAACGGCAATATCAACCAATTGCCGCTCGGAGGGGTCTTCGATCAGGCCGCAATCGGCAAACAACAGGACCTTGTCCGGCCAGCACATAAAAAACATACTGGACACGGTGCTGATGCCCGGAGCGGGCTTGATGATCTGCAGTGCCGGCCGCAGCGTATTGCCCGTCGAATGGCACGCCCCGGCCACAAGCCCGTCGGCGGTGCCGCATTTGATCATCATCGTGCCAAAGCAGATCTCATCCTGGACGGCGGCGCGGGCTTGTTCAAGCGTGATGCCTTTGTGCTTGCGCAACTCATAAAAGGCTTGGGCAAAGTCGTCAAGTCGGGCATCGGTGCGGGGGTCCACAAGCTGGATCTGGGATGGGTCGGCTCCGTATGAGCGCAAGCCCTTTTCCAGTGCGGAGATGTCGCCGAGAATCACCAGGTTTGCCAATCGGCGGTCGAGGATTTCCGCCGCCGCCTCAAGCGTGCGGCTGTCACAGCCTTCCGGCAGGACAATTGTCTTTGTCGTTTGGGATGCTTGTTTAATAATCGCATCAAAAAATGAAGCCATACCCGCTATACTTTCAAATAAACTTTCTAAATTACAGAGTCGTTTAGGGGAAAGATACCGCGCCCGAAGGGATTCGAACCCCTAACCTTCGGTTCCGTAGACCGACGCTCTATCCAATTGAGCTACGGGCGCAACATTTTATTTTTATTGAACTTATGTGTTTTTTTGTTGAAGCCGGCCAGACCGCGTTCCGACTTCATTGTGCGTAGTGTATCGAATACAAGATAGCATTGCAAGAAAATTAATACAAATTTTAGGTTACAGCCCGCACACATCCTGAATACGGCTTCTTTTTCCGGAATAGTCGTTTGTGTTGGACTTTGTCAACGAAATACCGTAGTTTTGAAAAGATGAAATGTGTGATTTGCATACAAGGTGGAACGGCTGAAGGCTCAACGACGGCAACGCTCGAACGCGGCCGGCCGACTATTGTTATTGAGGTCGAATGAAGAAAGCTTTTCTGATCAGCATCGGTAATGAATTGTTGTGCGGGCGGACGGTGGATACCAATGCGGCGTGGGTGAGCGGTCGTCTGTTTGCGGCGGGGATAGAGACCCAGTCGGTGCAGATGGTCGCCGATGAGGTTGCCGATATTGTTGAGGCGTTTGGGCAGGCGCAGCGGAAGGCGGATATTCTTCTGGTGACCGGCGGGCTGGGGCCGACCGATGATGATCTGACGCGACAGGCGCTGGCGGAGTTTCTCGGCGTGCCGTTGGTGTATCGTCCTGAATTGGCCGAGACGATTGAGGCCTTTTTTACCCGCCGCGATTTTCCGATGCCCTTGCGTAATCGTGCGCAGGCGTATATTCCCGATGGGGCTGAACCGATTGATAATCCGTGCGGCACGGCGCCGGGCGTGCTGTATGAAAAGGGCGAGAAGCTCATCGCCTTGATGCCTGGTGTGCCGGACGAGATGAAGGCGATGTTTGAGGAGTCTGTGCTGCCGCGTATTAGAAAGGGGCAGGCCGGACCGGTGATCCGGTCGGCGAATCTACGCTGTTTTGGGGCCGGGGAGTCGGCGCTGGTCGAGATGCTGGGTGACCGGATGGGGCGTGGCCGCAACCCGCTGGTCAACTGTACGGTCAGCGAGGGGATTATTACGCTGCAGCTTATTGCGGTCGGAGATACGGCCTCGACGGCAGAATGTCTGCTGGCCGAGCATCGCGGGCAGATTGAGGGGATTTTGGGGCCGCTTGTGTTTGGGGCGGGCGAGGAAACACTTCAGGACGTTGTGGGACGAGTTTTAGTAGAAAAAAAGAAGACATTGGCTGTCGCCGAGTCCTGTACCGGCGGGTTGGTTGCCAAGATGCTGACGGATGTGCCGGGGGCGACTGGTTTTTTTCGGTGCGGGTGGGTGACATACAGCAATCAGGCCAAAATCACACAATTAGGTGTTTCGGAGACATTAATTCAGGAATATGGGGCGGTCAGCGAGCCTGTGGCCGAGGCGATGGCCGAGGGGGCGACGCACAAAAGCGGGGCAGACTGTGCAATCGCCATTACCGGCATTGCCGGTCCGGAGGGCGGGACGGAACAAAAACCCGTCGGATTGGTCTATATAAGTGTGCGGGCGGGCAATATCTGTCAGGTTCACCGATTTCTTTTTGCCAATGCGGGACGGGCGGCGATTCGTCGGAGGGCAGCCCAGACTGCACTAAATTTGCTCCGTCTGCAACTGACCATTTGACGCGCCGTAACAAAGCTGATATAATACACATTTCCATAACATCGGATAAACTATTTGTTGGCCACTCGACCACGAAAGGTTGAATGCAAAAAAAACAACGACATTTGGGTGAAATCCTGTACCGCAAGGGATTTGTCGATAAAAATAACCTCATCCGCGCTCTGAAAAAAGCCAAAGACACCAAGAAACGGCTGGGGGAGACCCTGCTGGAGATGGGGTTGGCGACTGAGGATCAGATTACCGAAGCCTTGGCCAAGCAGTTTAATCTTGAGTATGTCAATCTTGATGAAGTTGAAATCCCGCAAAGTGCGTCTAAACTCATTCCCGAAGAATTGGTCAAAAAACATCGTGTTGTGCCGCTGGGGCAGGATAATGGTGAACTGAAGGTCGCCATCAAAGACCCGATGGATTTGGATTTGCTGGATTTGCTTCGGTTCCGGCTAAACACCGAATTGCGGTGTTGTCTGGCAAGTCCGAGCAAGATTGAGACCTTAATCAACGGCAAAATGGACGCGGTGCGGAGCAGTATCGACGCGACGGCGGCGGAATTGGCGGCCGCTGGACACACGATTGAGGCGGAAGTCCGCCGGGCACAGGCCACGGATGAAAGCGACGAAGGCCCCATTATCCGGCTTGTCAACCTGATTATCGACGAGGCCGTGAAGATGCGTGCCAGCGATATTCATATCGAGCCGATGGCCGACCGGGTGCGGGTGCGGTATCGTATTGACGGTGTTTGTGTCGAGCGCGACAATATTCCCAAAAATATGCAGGCGCCGATGCTGGCGCGTGTAAAAATCCTGTCGGGGATGGATATCGGCGAACGCCGGCTTCCACAGGACGGACGTATCAAGCGTACCATCGAAAAACAGGACATCGACTTTCGTGTGTCGTGTCTTCCCGGCTATCACGGCGAAAGTACGGTGCTTCGTATTTTACGGCCGGACTCGGTCAATATCGGTATTCAGGCCATCGGGTTTGAGTCCGAAGACTATCAGCGATTTACCAAGATTATCAAACGTCCCAACGGCATCTTTCTGGTTACCGGACCGACGGGTTCGGGTAAAACCACGACGCTGTATTCGGCGCTGCAGGAACTGAACCGTCCCGACAAAAAGATTATTACCGCCGAAGACCCGGTCGAATACAACATTGCCGGCATCAATCAGTGTCAGGTGCGAACGGACATCGGGTTGACCTTTGAATCGATTCTTCGCTCGATGCTGCGTCAGGCGCCGAATATCATTCTGATCGGTGAAATTCGTGACGGCATTGTGGCCGATATTGCGATTCAGGCGGCGCTGACCGGTCACTTGGTGTTCAGTACGCTTCACACCAATGACGCCCCCAGCGCCATTACGCGGTTGATCGATATGGGCGTCAAGCCATTTCTTGTGGCCAGTTCGATTCAGGCAATTATGGCTCAGCGTCTGGTGCGTGTGATTTGTGAAAACTGCAAAGTGGTGGATCCGTCTCCCGATCCGCATTTTCTGCGTTTGCTGAATATTACGCCGGATGAACTGCGTAAGCATCCGGCTTATAAAGGCGCCGGGTGCAATCGCTGTCAGGGGACGGGGTATCGCGGCCGAATCGCGGTGTTTGAAATGCTTGAGATGAACAATCAGATTCGGGAATTGGCGTTTGCCCGCGCTCCGTCCGGCGAATTGCGAAAAGCGGCGGTCGCCAGCGGAATGAAGACGCTTTTGCAGGACGGACGCATCAAGGTTTTCAAGGGCACTACAACGCCGGCCGAGATCTCGCGAGTAACCCAGGCTGAAGGGCTTGTGATGGATGCATAAATATTATGGTTATTATCTTAATATAGAATAATAGGATTATTATGGCGACACTTCATATTGACCGATTACTGGAAGCCTGCATCAAAATGGGAGGCTCTGACCTTCATATTGTGGTCGGGCGTCCGCCGGTGCTGCGTATGTCGGGCCGGTTGCGTTCGCTCGACACCAAAGTGCTTGAGCCGGATGACACGGTAGCCCTGATGAAGAGTATTACCCCCGAACGTAACCAGCAGGAACTTCAGGAAGTCGGCGGGACGGACTACGGTTTTGCATTCGGGGATGCGGGGAGATTTCGTACCTCGGTGTTTCGCCAAAAAGGCAATATTTCGATGGTGCTTCGTCTGATTCCTTCAGATCTGCTCAGCTTTGAGCAAATCGGTCTGCCGACGATCTGCGCCTCGCTGTGTCGCCGTCCGCGCGGGCTGTTTTTGGTGACCGGGCCGACCGGCTCCGGTAAGACGACCACGCTGGCGTCGATGATCAATTATATCAATGAGACCCTCGACCGGCATATTATCACCGTCGAAGAGCCAATTGAATACTATCACCAGCATAAAAAATCGGTCATTGTTCAGCGTGAAGTGGGTCTGGATGTGCCTTCGTTTGCCGAGGCGCTTCGCCGGGCGCTGCGTCAGGACCCGGACGTGATTCTGGTGGGCGAATTGCGCGACCTTGAAACGATGGAAGCGGCCATTAGTGCTGCCGAAACCGGCCACTTGGTGTTTGGGACGCTGCACACCACCGGCTGCCAGGGAACAGTCAACCGTATCATTGATGCCTTTCCGGTCAGTCAGCAGGAGCAAATTCGTGTTCAGCTCAGTACCAACCTCATTGCGGTACTCAGTCAGACCTTGTGTCCCCGCAAAGGGGGCGGGCGGGTGGCGGCCTACGAATTTATGGTCGTGACGCCGGCGATTGCCAATCTGGTTCGCGAAAACAAAGTGTATCGTATTGAGTCCAGTATCCAGATCGGCAGAAAACTCGGAATGCAGCTTTTGGACGATCATTTGTGGGAGCTTTATGAAAAAGACTTAATTGATCTTGAGGAGTTGGTAGATAAGTCCAGAAATCCGGCAGACATGATGGAGAAGGCTGAAAAGAGAGCGGGTGGATCTGTTAAGGCGAAAAAGAAAATTGAAGATGAATATGGGGCGGTTTTAAAGTCAGGATAAGTCCGTGATACATCCCAAAAATTTGAGTTTGTGGACACTTCTTGTTTGTATGCCAAGTGTCCATATATTTTTGGTTTTTAAATTGCACAAAAAAGCTAAATATGTTTAATTATTGCGACTGAGTATTGTTTTATTCGGCTTATTATATTTTATGTAAATATTACGGATGTTTGACCGGATAGATGTTCAGTAAGTCAAGTGTCCACCAAAAACAAAGTTGCTTTTTTTGTATAAGGTCCGTATAAATTAGTAGTTGTAGTAGTAGGAGTTGACTGTTTACTCCTAACATTATGGAGAGCTTTAAAATGGCTAAGACACCTCCAGTAAGCGAACTAAAGGGTCGTTCCCTTGGTCGAGTACTCATAAAAATGGGCCTTTTGACTCGCGAAAAGGTTCATGAGGGTCTTGTTGTGCAGAAGGAGCGAGGCGGTAAGATTAAGCTCGGACAAATCTTTATTGAGATGAATCTCATTAAGCCGAAAGATTTGCGAATTGCGTTGGCCGGGCAGCGAGGGATGGAATATGTCGAAATAGAAGGGCTTGACATACCCAATTCTGTCATTGAGACAGTGCCGGCTCAAATGGCTCGCACGTATCGGATTATTCCCATTCAGCATGACAAATCCCGCAACCGTCTGACGGTTGTGATGGAAAGCCCCGATAATTTTCGCGCCATCGACGATCTTAACACCCTGATGGGGTTTGCGGTGGACGCGAAAGTCGCCGATGAAGACGCCATCACGGCTGCGCTGGACAAGTACTACACAGAGGAAGAATCCAGTTTTAATGAATTGATCGGCGAGATTGAATCGGATGCTTCGCTGACCCAATTCCAGGGGCGCGACCAGAGCATCGACCTGGATGACCTAAAGGAAATGGCCGATTCCGGCGGGGTCAAGAAGCTGCTGAACCTTGTGCTGCTGCAGGCGATTCGCGACAAGGCGTCGGATATTCATTTTGAGCCGTTCGAGGACGAATATAAGATGCGATATCGTATCGACGGCGTCCTGTATGAAATGGTTCCGCCGCCCAAGCACATTGCGATGGCCCTGAGCAGCCGTATCAAGGTTATGGCCAATCTGGACATTGCCGAGCGACGATTGCCGCAGGATGGGCGTATTCCGCTGGTGGTGGGGGGCAACCCGGTGGATTTGCGTGTCAGTATTTTGCCGACGATGTTCGGCGAGAGCGTCGTGCTGCGTGTGCTCGACCGGTCGCAGGTGGACTTGCAGCTCGATATGATCGGCTTGCGTGAACATGAACTGAAAATGGTTCGGCAGTTGATTCACAAGCCCAACGGGATTATCGTGGTGACCGGGCCGACCGGTTCGGGCAAGACCACGACGCTGTATTCCTGCCTGAAAGAACTGAACGATACCCAAACCAAGATCATCACGACGGAAAACCCGGTCGAATACGACATCGACGGGATGGTCCAGGTGCAGATTCGCCCGGAGATCGGATTGACGTTTGCCAAGTGCCTGCGGTCGATTTTGCGTCAGGATCCGGATATTTGTATGGTCGGCGAAATTCGCGACCTCGAAACGGCCGAAATTTCGATTCAGGCGTCGCTGACGGGCCACCTAGTGTTCACAACGCTGCACACCAATGACGCCCCCAGCTCGATTGCGCGTTTGCTGGATTTGGGAGTTGAGCCGTTTTTGGCCACGGCCACACTTGAAGGCATTCTCGCGCAGCGCCTGGTGCGGCGTATTTGCGTCAATTGCAAAACCGAATTTCGCCCAACCGAAGAACAACTGATGGAGTTGAACCTGATGCCCGAAGACGTCGGCGACAAGTCCTTCTTTTACGGCAAGGGTTGCGATCAGTGCAACAACACCGGCTATCGCGGGCGACAGGGGTTGTTCGAGATCATGGCGATGAATGACGAACTTCGCGATCTGGTGATGAACCACGCGTCAACGTCCGTGTTGCGCGAGGCGGCCAAGCGTAGCGGGATGCATACATTGCGCGAGAACGGGCTGGCGTCGATCTTTGACGGCATAACGACCATTGAAGAGGTCGTCCGTGAGACGCTGGCGGCGGAAGAATGATTTGGATTGAGAATTGAGAATTTAGAATTAAGAAATGAAGTGTGTTGCGTTTCGGGGAAATGTAACGATTCGGGACGTAATTGAAAGGTATTAACAATGCCAGTTTTTCAATATACCGCGTTGGACGCCAACGGCAAAGAGGTCAAGGCGGATATCGAGGCGCTCAGCAGTAAAGAGGCCATCAGCAAGATCCGCAACAAAGGCCTGTTTCCGACTAAGGTGCGTGCCCAGAACGCCGCCAAAAAGGTCAAGGCCGCGGCGGCGGCGGGGCCGACCCGACGGCGCGGCACCAACGCCAAGGTCAAGCTCAAACGCGTGACGCAATTTGCCCGGCAGATGGCAACGCTTCAGGATGCCGGTCTGGCGATTCTGCGATCGTTGCGGATTCTCGAAGAGCAGGAAAAACCCGGTTCCTTCAAGCGGATCATCGGCTATGTCGCCGAGGACATCGAAGGCGGCGCGACGTTGTCGGAGGCGATGGGCAAGTACCCGCGCTGCTTTAACCGGCTGTTTGTCAACATGGTGGCCGCCGGCGAGGTGGGCGGCGTGCTGGACGTGATTCTTAACCGCGTGGCCGACTTTATGGAAAAGAGCGAAAAGCTCAAGTCCAAGGTCAAAGGCGCGTTGGTATATCCGGTGGTGGTACTGTTTGTGGCGTTTGTGATCGTGATGGGACTGATGATTTTTATAATTCCGACGTTTTCGGAAGTGCTGTCGGAGATGAGCGACGGGAAAGCCAAGTTGCCCGCCCTGACGCGAGGCCTGCTGGCAATGAGCAACTGGCTGCAGGGGCGGAAAGGCCTCAACGCCGGAATCGTGGCGACCTTGCCCTTTCTTGTTGTCGCGCTCTTTCGCCTGCTGCGGAAGTTTTACTACAGCCGCTTCGGGATGGACTGGCTGATGCTGCGTCTGCCGGTGATCGGCAAGGTGTCTTACAAGACCACCGTCGCCCGCTGGACGCGCACGTTGGCGACGCTGATCAGCGCCGGTGTGCCGATTCTTGAAGCCCTCAACATCACCCGCGAAACCAGCGGCAACGAGGTGTATGCCCGCATGCTGGCCAAGGTGCACGCCGCCATCCGGCAGGGCGACACCTTCGCCAATCCGCTTCGCCAGACCAAAACCGTTGACGCCATCGTCGTCAATATGGTCGATGTCGGCGAGGAGACGGGCGATCTGGACAAGATGCTGATGAAAGTGGCTGACAACTTTGACGAAGAAGCCGACGTGCTGGTCGGCTCGCTGATGAGCATGCTCGAACCGGTGCTGATCGTGTTCCTGGGTATGGTTGTCGGGACCATTGTGGTGGCGATGTTTATGCCGATGGTGACAATGATGCAGGTGATGATGTAACAGATTCAACTGCGGATTTCGCGGATTGACACGGAGATATGTATGTTAAAAGTCAAATGTAAAATGTTAAATGTGTGGGACATTCTTACATCTTGTTTTTTTCTTCGTGCTCTTCGTGTGCTTCGGGGTTCAGATCTTTTTCGTTTGAGATAATTTGTGTTAATTTGTGACTAAAAATAACTTGAAAGGAAAAAAACAATGAAGCGAACACAACACAACAACGCGTTTACCATCGTCGAACTGCTGACGGTGATGGCCGTGATCGCACTGCTGATCGGCCTGCTCGTGCCGGCACTGGCCCTGGTCAAAGACCGCGCCAAAGACATCCAGCAGCGGGCACAGTTCCATAGTATCAGTGTAGGACTGGAGATGTTCAAAACAGAATTTGGCGACTACCCAGATTCATTTGATAATATCGCCCCAACTACTCCAGCTGCCATTGCCCCATTGATTCAAGATACTGCTAATTATGGTGGTGCCCAAAAAATGGCGGAAGGGTTGGTGGGATTCGATCTCCTTGGGGTACACCCCAAAGCTGGTTTTCGCTCGAATGGGCAGAATTATTTTCCAGAACCGATAAACGGCTATCTGAACATTTATGACACAGTCAACGGGATTAATGCAGGCACACTTTATAATGAAGTAGATGGTTATGCAAACATCAATGCGAGAAAAGGACCGTTTGTTGATCTAGAAAATGCCAATGCTTTTCAGATGCAAGATGTGTATGGCACCAATACAGCGGGCTTCAACCATCTTAACGTTGTTCTTTGTGATGTTTACGCGAAATCAAGAACCTCTGGTAAAAAAACCGGGATGCCGATTCTGTATTTCAAAGCGGATGCAGGAAACGCGCTACAAAACTACTCCGTTGATGGGAATTATGAAAACGACATATACAATTTTGACGACAATTATGCTTTGTTGAGCCTTGGTTCGGCTCAAGCAAATTCATTTCCGCACGAAGTAATGGTGGGCGGAACCGATGAATATATAAATTTTGAAAATATTGTGCTGAATCAGCAGGTTTTTAGTGCCAGTGGTGTGCGGCGTCCATATCGTGCGGGTTCGTTTATTTTGTGGTCTGCGGGCAAAGACGGGATTTTTGGTACCGGAGACGATGTATTAAACTTTACCAAAGAGGCCGAATAGTTCGTTTTGAGTGGCATTTAGAACCGTGATTTGGGAAACGGTGGGCACGGCCCACCCTGCGGAACGATTTTGAATACAGGTACGCCAACAATTCGTCCATCGTCCATCGTCCATCGTCCCTGTCGAGGGTTTACGCTGGTGGAGCTGCTGGTGACGCTGGCGGTGGTGGTGATTCTCATCAGCGCTGCCGCTCGGCTGGGCGGCTATGTGCGTACCCGTGCGGCCGTGCAGTTGACCGAAAGCGCCCTGGCCGTGATCGATACGGCGCTGGAGCAGTATTATGCGGACTTCGGAAAGTTTCCATTTGGTACCGATACTGTCCCTGCCGGCGGTGACGGTATTTCGGATCCATATTTGAGGAATCATCTGGAAGCCGATCTTGACGGAATGGTCAATCCGGTTTTGCCTTTGACGGAAAAGGATGGCCAAAATGCAGATCAGTCTTTTGCGTCCAGTGCGGGTCTGTTTTGGTTTTTGCATCGTGCTCCGAACAGTCGGTCGATCATAGACGCCCTGACGCCTTCGCTTGTAACGGCCAAATATCCGCAAACACAGCAGCATTTAACGGTCACGGTCGTCGGAGGCGTTACTTACGACCTTCCTCGTTTTGTTGATCCGTGGGGGATGAGTTTGCGGTATGAGTATGCCCCCAAAGCGGATGTGTTTCCGCGGGTGATCTCGGCCGGGCCGGATAAGATATTCGATTCGCCCGACGACATCGAGAACAAGTAAATAATAACCATGAAGCTCATGAAGAACAGGAAGAAAAATATTTTAGTTAAGACTTCATGCTCTTCACGTTCTTCATGGTAAAGTTTGTTTCAAGAAAAGGAAACGACAATGCAGGACAGACGAAAACAGATGCGGACAAGCGGGTTTACGCTGATTGAACTGCTGGTGGTGGTGGCGATTATTGCGATGCTGGTGGCGATCTTCAGCGTCGGGAGCAAAAAGATTCGGATCATCAGTTTCGGCCTGCAGCAAAAGTCCGTCTTTCACGCGATGACGGTTGGGCTGGAACTGTTCAGCGGCGATTTTGACGGCTATCCGGACTCGCGGACGCGCGCCTCAAGCGGCGGGTCGATTACCGGCGCCCAGCATCTGACCGAGGCCCTGCTGGGGCGGGATGAGCGGGGCTTTGATCGGCTGACGCGATGGACGCCGCCGGACGACAATACGCCCAGCAGCGATCTGTATTCGAATGATCCGGCCAGTCTGGCCCGACGGCGTGCCCCGTATTGCGAGATCAAGTACGGCCAGGTGCTGACGATTCACGATCTGTGGGGGCCGCAGGCCGGTATTTATGATTCCGGCCCAACTCCGGTCGGTTTTCAGCGGTCGCCGGTGATTACGGATGTGTTCGCCCAGAACGACGCCGTCGCGGGGGGGCGCGTGGGGATGCCGATACTGTATTTTAAGGCCGATGCGTCCAAGCCGCGGTTTCGCGTCGATGCCGCACGCCAAACGGTTGACAATCCCGACCTGACGCAATACGGCGATTGGGTGTATAACTTTGATGACAACCTGCCGATCTTGAACCTGCCGTGGCTGCGCGATCCCGGTGCGGTCTGGGACGGGCATTTTTCCGATCCGGACAATGCCGGGCGGAATCCGGCACAGATGTTTTACGAGCAGATCACCCAGCAGGCCAATCCGGATCAGGGATTTTACAGGCCGTATAACGGCGCGACGTTTATCCTGATCTCGGCCGGGTGGGACGGGATATTCGGGACGAAAGATGATATTGTGAATTTTGATTAATAAGGAACCACAGATTTCACAGATGACACAGATAAAAATCAGTGAAATCGGCGTAATCTGTGGTTTCAAAAAAGGAAATGATTATGCAGACTCGAAACAGAACAATTCGGGCGTTTACGCTGGTGGAGGTGTTGACGACGGTGGCCATTATCGGCATCCTGCTGGCGGTGCTGATCCCGGCGCTTAATCAGGTCGGCAAGTCGGCGCTGGTGGTCAAGCAGAAGGCGCAGTTTCACACCATCGAGATGGCACTGGAGGCTTTCCGCAGCGATGTCGGGTTTTACCCGCCGAGTGTGTGGGATGCACATCTTCCTGACAGTAAATATGGATATTATTCTGCCTCTCAGCGGCTGGCCGAGGCGATCATCGGACGCGACGGTTTTGGTTTTCATACGAGTTCACAATTTCGCGCGGACGGAAACGGGTATGACGATCTCGGTAATCTGGTTCCGCTTTATGCCCCGGTTGTTGATCTTACGGCCAATCCTGACAATCTGGCAGCACGAAAAGGCCCGTATCTTGAACTTGAATCCGCCAATGCCGTTCAATTGGGCCAATATTCAACGAACTATGGCGCCTTGGTCAATCCTCTCAGCTATGTGCTGGCGGATGCCTTCAAGACCGCCAAATTAACCACCGGCCGCAAGACGGGGATGCCGATTTTGTATTACAGGGCAGACCGCTCCAAGGCAGGACATAATGCAGCGACACTGGATGCAAATACGTACAATGTAATGGATGGTATCAATATGGCCACGGTACCGGGTCCCTTGCAGTCCCAGCATCCGTTTTACCCGCTTTATTCTGACCACAGTTGGTTTTATCACAAGACGCTTAACCCGAACTTTACGAATCCTCCGCGGCCGTATCGGGCGGAGTCGTTTATATTGCACAGCGCCGGCCCGGACGGGAAGTTTGGCACGGCGGACGATCTCTTTAATTTTGACGAAGGAAACTAAGTTCAGTTATCAGTAATCAGTCAACAGTAATCAGTAATGGAATTGGACACGGAACGTATAAAAATCCTGTTAATCCTGTCCAAAAAAAGAATCGGTGTAAATCCGCGGAATCCGCGGTTTCAAAATGAAGAATCAACGGCGACAATTTGGGTTGACCTTGACCGAGCTGCTGGTGACGGTGGCGGTCGCGGCGGTGCTGATGGCGTTGGCCGTGCCCGCGGCCCGGCGCATCACCGAGACGATGCGCGATTCGGCCGGGGCACGTGCCCTGATCGGCGCCGCACTCAACAACGCCCGCGCCATCGCCGTCCGCGAGGGCCGATACGCCGGCGTTCGCTTCCAGCAGACCGCCGACGGGAAGACGTACATGATCTTTATTGTCCACGATCCAAGCTCTGTGGCGGAGGAGGGAACGGGATTGGCCAACGGGTTTCGGCCGGTCAAAGGCCGCAAACCCATTCTGCTGCCTGACGACTTCCGATTGGCGCCCGGCGGTCAGACGTCTTTTTATTCGATTGTTTTTTCGCGCGCCGGCAGACTGACGGTGCATCCCGTGCGATACAAAGCGACGCTTTCGTTCGGCGATCTTGAGATTTCAGACGATACGCAGGATGTTGAAAGTGTCAACGTGATCTCGGTGTTCGATACGCTTGCGCCCGGCGATTTGCGAATCACAAGGATCAGCCCTTATACGGGGGAGTTGATCGGTGAATGATAAAAAGTAAAAAAATAAAAGGAAAAAGGCAAAAGTGCGGAGCCGCCTTTGGCGGAATTGTTTTGATGGTTTGTTTCTGTGTAATCGGTGGTTTCAGGATTCCCGCCTTCGCGGGAATGACAAGGTACGATGTATAAACGCAGGCGACAATTTGGGTTTTCGCTTCTTGAGGCGTTGATGGCCACGGGCATCCTCGGCATGGGGCTGGTCTTGATCGCGATGGTCTTTCCCGTCGGCATCAAGCTGACCGGCACCTCGACCGAACGCACCATCGGCGCGATCGCGGCCAACGAGGCGTTTGCCAAGATACAGTTGTGGGGCATACGGGATTATGATCAATGGACAAAGATCAATCCGACTGACGACCCATTTCAGATGTGTTTTGATTATCGCCATGTGGTCAATCTACCAAATCCAGCGCAACCGCTGAATTTTATCGATGTCCAGAGCGATTGGCCGGAGTTTCAGTATCCGTCTATTACGATCCCTGCCGGGCAGGAGCCGCACAAATACCACTGGTCGGCGCTGTGCCGGGCGGTCGATGCCCAGCAGGTGCAGGCGACGGTTTTTGTGACGCGGAGAGCGGGCGAGGGGCTGCTGTATTATACTCAGGCAGGGGGGCAGGATGGTCTTTGGCCCTCGCCGGTGCAGGTCAATGTGAAAATGGGCGGAAACAGTCGAGAGTTGGAAGTTTTGACCGACACATGGGGGACGGATGTGTTCGGTTTCTTTGGTGACAATTCGACCATTGTGGCCAACCATGACGGGCGGATTTATCGTGTGCTGGAATATAAAGCCGTCAACTATGAAGCCGTCGGCGACACGCCCACAATCAAAAATACACTGGTGTTGACTGAAGACTGGCTGCCGCCGCTTGGTCTGACTTCGTGGACAATCTGGGTTGTTCCGCCGGGGGTAGGCAGTATGCGCAATCCGGTGATTAGCGTTGTCCAGAAAACCTTAACATTTTAATCGGTGAAATCGGTGAAATCGGTGGTTTCAAAAAAAGCGTTTACGATTGTCGAATTGCTGGTGGCGATGGGGCTGGTGGTGATCCTGGTCGCGCTGTCGAGCCTGATTTTTGCCGCGGGCGTCAAGGCGCATCGACTGGCCGATTCGACCATCGAGATCACCCGCCGGGCCGAGGCGGTCAGCCGTCAGTTGGTTGCCGACGTGGGCGGTCTGCGGACGGATGCGCCGCTGGCGATCTGGTTTGAGCACGATCCAGCCACCGGCAAACGTTATGACCAGATTCTCTTTTTCGCCAACGGCGATTTCCAGACGATGCGGCAGTACAACGGCCAAACCGTCAGCGGCAACCTGTCCCGCATCTACTACGGCCATGCCTGGCAGGTCAATACCGACATCAATGCGGTTCCGACAGCCTTTACTGCGCAGTATCGGCAGTCCGGTCTGCTCTCTCGCCGTGCGCATCTGCTAACTTCGAATTTAACTTTGACGTATCCCGGTATTCCAACCCCTTTCCCTAATGGGACAACACCGGACTTTTTTGCGGCTACTTTTTTTCCTTATACTAACAACCGGTCGGAGTACGATCAGTTATCGCTGGCCGAGTGGAAGAATCTGATGCAAACGCAGGACAATTGCAACCAGATGCTGCAAATCTGCTTCAATAACGGTACCAATGTATCAGATACCGGTCGCCCGATGATCGACATGACAAATATCGACACGCTGCATTTGCTGCTGAGCGAGCAGATCAGCGAATTCAAAGTCCAATGGGCCTTTAAGAGCGAAGATTTGATAGATATTTCTACCGGGAATCCTTTCCTTCCCGATCAGTTGTTCAGCGGGCTTCTCTGGTGGCCGGAAAGTGGCGATTTGCTCAGCTTTGTCGAACAAAGAAGAGGCGTCTTTTTCAATATGCCAGGCATTGTGCCACCACCCGCTGATGTGACACCGCCGGATGAATGGGATCCTGTGTCGGCATGCAAGTACTCACCGATGATTGTTTTTTCGCCGACGTATGTTCCCCGGGCGTTGAAGTTCACGTTTACGGTCCATGACGCCAAGGGGTTGTTTCCGGAAGGCAAGACGTTTACGCAGATTGTGAAGATTGATAATTGATAGAAGTCAGGAGTCAGGAGTCAGAATTTTTGAATTGTGGTTAATTGGTGTTAATTTGTGGCTAAAAATGGTGTCTCCATGAACACGACAAAACGACAATCTGTTCGGCGGCAGGGCGGGTCGGCCTTTATTCTCGTGGTGGTGGTTACCGTGCTGCTGGCGGTAATCGGGTTGATGTTTGTGATGGTCGCCCGCCTCGGCGAGATGGGGTCATCAGCGGTTGTCGATAACGCCGACCTGGACGCCGCTGTCCAGACGGTGGTCAGCCGTATTAACACCGCCCTGGTTGCAGACCTCTTCGGCGCCGACGGCGTCATTGGGTCGGATGGCCCGCATTACACCTGGCCGGGCGTTGCACGAGGCGATGACCCGCTTACCGGGGATCGAATCGTGCCCTGGCTGGCCGACCTGGAGCCGAACAGCCTGAACAGTTTTCAGTGGGAACATATAACGGATCTGCTCGCCCCTGACAATCCGACGGCTTTTGTCGGAACCCTCCTCACGGGCATCATTCCCGACAACCCCAAAACGGTTGTTTTGGGTACCGCCGCTGATGCTTCCGGTGACGGCGTGGCCGACAGCATCTGGATTCGCATGCCGAACGCCTCGACCAGCCGCGGAAAACCCGTCTTCGCCGCCATCCGCATCATCGACAATTGTGCCATGCTCAATCTCAATACGGCCTATTGTTTTTACCAAACGCCCTATAATTCTACAACACCCATATCTCCATTTTCCAAATTTTGGTATCTGAACCAAACGGCTCACGGCAATGGCATCGCGTATGAGGGGACAGCGATTTCCTCAAGCACACCGTATGGCAATGGCGGTCGTTACTTGACGGAAATCAATTATTTATCGTTTCTGCGCGGTAGCGATCTTGGCTCGATTTGGGGCGGTGGCGATGGATGGTACAATATCGCTATCGCAAAAAAGTTTTCTTGGCTGAATACCTCATCGCAGATAGTTTCAGTCACACCTGAACAGGCACATGTCGCTATCCTGTCCATTGAAAATCCACCGTTGCATCCTGCCATCCTGCCTCAGACTCGCTTTTCTTTTTTTGATATTGGCGATGAATTAGAGATTCGCAATCGATATCTTCTGACGTCGAGAACGGAATCGCGTTTTGAACGGCATGACATTGCTAACTATACACTGGATTCGGGAAGTACTGATTATGCAGCGTTGAAAGTGCCCCGTGACAACAGCAGTAATCCAATATCTTTATGGCATGAACGTGTCAATATTGCCAATTTTGACAGGTGGGACTTAAATGGCGAATTATATGGTGTTGGAGAGAATATCCCTTATAAATACGACCGGCGGCATATCAGCACGTTTTACAGTTTTGATCGTCCGCTGCGAACGGGTCAGTACCCCAAGCTTGAAATGGATGCGGTGATTCACGGCCTGACGCCGGTGCAGCTTGCGGTATTTATGCCGGACAAGGCGATGCCGATTGATTTGCGAACCGCCGATATCACAGACGCCACGACGAAAGTCCAGTTACTGTATGCCTTGCGTGAAGTCTATGATGCTCAAAAAGCGGCACAGATTGTTGTCAATCTGATGGATTATGTGGACAGCGACAATGAAGTGAGTATTCTGAATACAGAACGCATTTCCGCTTATATTTTTGCGGCGGGCGGCGGAGTATCGGGCATGGCGATGGCAAATGATTTCGGTCTGGGCGACGCCGTCGTCTATGGCTATGAACGTCAGCCGTTTATTTCGGAGATTTATTGCTTCCGCAATACAGAAACCGGAGTGGTGGAGGCTTTTGCGCTGGAACTGGTCAATCCTTATCGAGATCAAATCGATTTGAACGGTTGGCGGGTGCGCGTTGGCACGATGGCTCCTTTTAATTTAAGTGGAGCCGAGTATTACGTCCCTGCGGCAACGGGCGATCAGCCGGAACAATACGGGCGGTTGGTGATCTGGTCAGGATCGGTTTTAATCTCCGGTGGTGGACATAGTGTAGAACTTCCGGGATTTGGAACCGGGTTTTTGGGTAATTCGATTGTGCGACTCCAACGACCTGATCCTGTACCATTGGATCCTGCAGATCCCTATCTGACGGTGGATCGTACCCATTCCGATCAATCTCGTATGATGTTTGACCAAGAAGGCGGACGTAGCAGTAAACGCGATGACAGGCAGTGGAGATTTACCAATCAAGCGGCATTTGTTGTCGATTCCACAACAAGGATCGGCAGACATAATGCCGTTTCCGATATGTCTTTGAAGGGCTATCAACTGCCGGTACTCAATGAGGGCGAGCCGATTGAGCGGCTGGCTGATTTTATCAGGGTGGCGTTTGTGTCAAATACCGGGGGGGATGATCCGAATACCATTACCGAACTGATTGCCGATGCCGAAGACGAGGCGGATATCCGGTACGATATGGAGGCGGCGCCGGATCTGCTGGATTACATCTGCTTTTTGAATCGACCGGACCAAGGCTCGCTGCCGGGGCGTATCAATATCAATACGGCGGCGCTTCATGTGATCGCCGCCGCCATTCCGCCGCAATTGGTGATGGCCGCAGCCGACGATGCCGAACATGCCTTGTACCTGGCCGAGCAGATTGTCGCCAATCGTCCGTATGAGCGGGTCAGCGACTTGTTGCGGATCAATGCGTTTAAGAAGTTCACCGCAACCGGTACCCCGAACGTGGGGGATCAGGGGGTTGAAGGGGATTTTGAGGAGCGCGACTGGATTGTGTCGCGTTTGGCGAATATCTTTACTGTTCGCAGCGACACCTTTACGGCTTATATTCTCGTGCGGCTGGGCGATGACGGCCCGCAGCGGCGGATGATCGCGATCTTTGACCGCAGTCAGGTCTGGACGCCGAGTGACTGCCCGCGTCTGGTCGCCCTGCATCCTGTGCCGGAAGCACGATAGGCCGCGCCATCGCAGAGGGGCGAACTTACGTGTTCGTCCAAAGAGATGTGATATTATTAGCCCGCAGGGCGATATGGTTTAGCCACGCGGCGTAAGCCCGTGGATAAAAGCAAACGCCCCCTCCCTCCCCAAGCCCGCGCTGCGGGCGGTATAAAAGTTACCGCATCTTCCTATGCCACCCGCTGCGCGGGTTCACGAAAATAGATATCTGCTTGTAATCCCCGCCCTTACGGACGGGGCTACATCATAACGCCTCTTGCAGAGGCTTTCTGGAAAACAAACTAAAAGACAGCAACAAATAACAGTCAGAAATGATTCTCACATACGGCGAATCAACGGCGTCGATATTTGGCTTTACATTTCTTTACTTTTCCTGTAAAGTTCAGCGGGTTAATGCATTGTAAAATGAACTGCGTCTTTACAGGATTCGGCTATGGATTTGCCTTTTGAAATCGGGAGTATTAAGATCGGGCTTGACCAGCCGCTGTTTGTGATTGCCGGGCCGTGTGTGATTGAGAGCCGCGATGTGTGCCTGGCGATTGCCGAGGTGTTGGCGACGATTCAGGAGCGGACGGGGGTGGGGGTTATCTTCAAGGCCAGCTTCGACAAGGCCAATCGCACCAGTATCACCAGCTTTCGCGGGCCGGGGCTCGACAAGGGGCTGGCGATTCTCGAAGAGGTCCGCCGCCAGTCGGGGCTGCCGGTGCTGACCGACGTTCACGAGGCCCGGCAGGCCGAGGCCGCCGGCGGCGTGGTCGATGCCTTGCAGATTCCCGCGTTTTTGTGTCGCCAGACGGATTTGCTGGTGGCCTGCGGCAACACCCAAAAGCCGGTCAATATCAAAAAAGGCCAGTTTGTCAGCCCCGAAGAGATGAAAAACGGCGTCGAGAAGGTTCGCTCGACCGGCAATCTCAGGATTCTGCTGACCGAACGCGGCACGTTTTTCGGCTACAACCGCAACGTCAACGATATGACCGCCATTCCGCTGATGCAGCAGCTTGGCTGTCCGGTGGTTTTTGACGCCACGCACAGCACCCAGCGGCCGGGCGGCCTCGGCACGGCCAGCGCCGGGGCACCCGATATGGCTCCGATTCTTGCCCGCGCGGCCGTTGCAGCCGGCGCGAACGGGCTGTTTATGGAAGTGCATCCCGACCCGGCCAACGCCCTCTGCGATGCGGCGTGTATGCTGCCGCTGGCCGAGGTGGAGTCGGTTGTTTCGATGTGCCGACGCATCCACGAGCTTGTCCGCAGCGGGGGGTAAGATGGCCGCAGAGACGTATCACTATCTGTTTGGTCCGGTTTCGTCGCGGAGGCTCGGCCGGAGTCTGGGCGTGGATATTGTTCCGATGAAGACCTGCACGCAGAACTGTCTGTATTGCCAACTCGGCAGGGACGCGGAGCTGACGCTTGAGCGGAAGGTGTATGTGCCGACCGAGGCGGTGTTGGATGAGGTGCAGCGGCGTATCGGCGAGGGGCTGCAAGCAGATTATATTACGTTCAGCGGTTCGGGCGAGACGACCCTGCACAGCGAACTGGGGGCGATGCTGGATGGCGTCAAGGCCTTGACCGACATTCCGACCGCCGTGATTACCAACGGGACGCTGCTGTTTCGGCCGGACGTTCGGCGCGATTGCGCCAAGGCCGATGTGGTGATGCCGTCGCTGGATGCGGGGGACGAGGCGACGTTTCAGCGGCTCAACAAGCCCCATCCTGACCTTGATTTTCAGACGTTTGTCGAGGGGCTGCGTCAATTCCGAGACGAATACGCCGGGCACATCTGGCTGGAAGTCTTTTTCTGTGCGGGCATTAACACCGATGACGACAATATCCGGAACATCGGCCGCCTTGTCGAAACCATCCGCCCTGACAAAATCCAACTCAACACCGCCGTCCGTCCGACGACAGATGCCGGGGCTGTGCTTGTCCCGCTTGCACATCTGCAGGAAATCGCTCGTAAACTCCACCCCAAGGCTGAAATCATCGCCGACTTTGGCCGCCATACGGCTGTGCCTTCGCGTCAGATTCGCGAGAGCGATATAATAGATATCATTGGTCGTCATCCATGCTCGCTTGAGGATATTTGCAAGGGATTGTCCGCCGACCCCGATCAAATTCGCCCCCTGATCGAATCGCTCCTCCGTGCCGGTAACATCACCGCCGAGACCCGCAACGGGAAGGATTATTTTAAAACCGCATAATTTTTTTTCATACTCCCGAAAAGTTTGCTTCATTTTGAGAAATTATCTGTCAGAATGCGGAATTTTTTATAGGACGTTTCAGTTTTTGCTCGCCTTAATGTGATTTCCCTTTAAGAACGCTTCATTATCGGTCGATATAAAAAGCGAATACCTTCATCGGACGGCATTATTGACGTATTTTTTTTAGAAAAGCCTTTAGAAATTGTCGTCCCGCCCGATAAAAAAAGAAGAGGTTTTCTCTTTAAGGTTTTTTTATGGAAATCATCAAACGACAATTTGTGCTGAACAAAGGTTCGGAAAAATATATCTTTCGCTACGATCCCGGTCAGGAGGGACTTTTGCTGGATGCGCTTGTCGCGTCTGCCAATGACACGCGGACCGATTTTGACTGGTTTGACGCGGCGGTCGTCAGTTTTAAATTAACCCAATCGCTGATGCATCAGGCCGACCAGATTCTTTATAAAGACATCACCGACCCGATGCAGAGTTGTCGGCATAAGAACGGATGAAGGAAAATAACGGCCTGGCACAATACAATGCGGGGCACTACAGAAAAAGGACACGTAACATGGGAAACTCGTCGGTCATACAGGAATTTATAAATTATCTGAAGTTCGAGAAGCATTTTTCGGCCCATACGGCAAAGTGTTATGCGGCCGATCTCGGACAGTACTGCGATTTTTTGACCGGTCAGGCAAATTCAGGTGACGCCAGCGAAGCCTCGCAGAACCCTTGGGCTGTGTCCGATTCTTCCGTCGCTACGCAGACGCAAACGCAGACGGAGGAAAATATTGAAACGCTGCTGTTGACGGCCGATATCAATGTGGTGCGGCGTTTTATGGCCGACCTGAACACGCACGCCTATTCCAAATCGACGACTGCCCGCAAGCTGGCGACGATTCGCAGCTTTTACAAATTTCTGGTCAAGCGCAACTATGTTGCGGGCAATCCGGCGATGACGATCAAGACGCCCAAGCAGGACAAAAAGCTGCCGAAATTCCTGGAATACGAGCAGGTTCTGAGGCTGCTGAATACCCCGCCGGCCAATACCTGGCTGGGCGCTCGCGACCGGGCGATGATGGAAGTGCTGTACAGCACCGGCGTGCGGGTCAGCGAATTGGTGGCGTTGAATATCGACGACGTCGATTTTCTCGGCGAGGTGATTCATGTTCGCGGTAAAGGCAAAAAGGAACGGATTTGTCCTGTCGGGTCTACTGCGCTGCAGAGCATTCAGGGGTATATCGAATACCGCAACCGACGGATGGCCAGCGATTCGGCTTTTGACAGCAAGGTGCTCTTTGCCAATAAGCACGGCAAGCGGATGAGCGCCCGCAGCGTTCGCCGAAAAATGGACAAGTACCTGATCGAGGCCGGGCTGGATCCGGCGATCAGCCCGCATACGCTGCGGCATAGCTTTGCGACGCACATGCTCAATAATGGCGCCGATCTGCGGAGCGTGCAGGAGTTGTTGGGGCATCAGTCGCTTTCGACCACACAAATATACACACATGTAACCGCCGGCCGGATGCAGGAGCAATACCACCTCGCCCATCCGCTTGAAACGTCTCCCGCCGCCCATGGATAAAAAGCGAAATTTCTTGTTTTCGCTCGGCAGCCTGGTCATCCTGGGGATTGGGTTGTCGGGGGTTGTCTCGTTGGGCCGGGCGTCGGAGCGCAGCCGCGAGTATTTTGTCGCCGTCGAGCCGCAAAAAAGCGATACGGTCCGTATGATCGAGGCGTATGAGCGGCTTAGCAGTCAATACCTGACGCTGGTTCAGCAGAATCTGGCCCAAATGGCGGCCGTTGATCGTGAACTCCTTGCCAAGCTCGATTCCATTGAAACAAAACTCGATGCGCTGGCCGTTCGGCTATCCAGACTCGAAGGCGCCGCGACCCAGGAAACCCCATAGTCTTTTTGCATGCCGGAACAAGCTGCGTTTGGAGTTACTCGATTTCACCCAATGGAATGATATTGCGGACCAGTGTGTCGGCGGTATAGGGCTGGGCGAGATTGAAAAACAGAACCGAGCCGTAACTGTGTTCGGACGCCAGGATAATTGTATTACTGCCCAATCGCCCCCATCCCATTTCCTGCGGCTGATGTCCCAGCACAAACACATCCACGTCAAGCATGTCGGCCAGTCGATTCAGCGCCTCATCGCTGTGCCGCCTGCCCCATGTCATCAGATAAACTGGATTGGCGCGTTCGATGTCGTCCGGGGTGTAGGGTCGATTGAAGATGGATAAGTCAAACCGGTCAATCTCATTGTCCGCCGGCAATGAGTGAGATACCCACACGCGATTGGCGCATCGCACCGCCAGCGGCTGCGAAAGAAGATAATCCACCAAGGCATTAAACACGTCCGAATACTTCTCATTATAGCGCCGTTGCATGGCACCCTTCATCGCGCTGTTCATCTCACGGCCGCATTTAAGAACGGCGCTGTTGCTGATGACGGCGGTATCGTGGTTGCCCAGCAAAAGATGCACTTGATCGGGATAGGCGACCTTGGCGCGGATGGCATCAAACAAAAGCTGATAGGATAAACATCCACCGAAATCGTCTTCCGGTCCTCCGTGAATAATTTCCTGCAAAATGACGTGCGTGGTTGGGTTATTGGCCAGGTCGGCCATATTCATGATTCGCTCATAATTGCGGGTATGGCCGTGCAGGTCGCCGGAAACAATTACCCGACCATTGGCGGGAAGCTGAATGATATTGCCCGTCCGCAAACGGCACGAGCGATTGAGATCAGCTCCGGTTTGACAGAGTTGGATGCTTTCCTGAGGCATTGAGCGATAGTTTTGTTCCAAAAATTGCTCGTATCAGCACGTCCAGTCGCCCGGTAATTTCGGACATATTGGAGGGACGATCCGAGGGTTTGTCCTTGACACAATCCATCACCATATCCGACAATTCGACCGGAATCTTTGGATATAATTGGTGAGGCGACTTAACATCCCCCGGTTCGATCATGATGGAAGTACCGAATTCGCTTTTCTTGGGTATCAGCGTCGGGATGTTGCGTCCCGTCAGCGCCCAGTACATCGTTGCCCCCAAATTGAAGATATCTGTCCGATGGCTGAGGTGCTCTCGCCGTACCTGTTCGGGGGCGATATAGTCCGGTGTGCCTTGAATCCGCTTCTTTATTTCGCCGATGCGACAGCTTTGTCCCAAGTCGATGACTTTGATGCCGTCATCACGGCTGAACAGGATATTATTCGGCTTTATATCGCAATGGACAACCCCTTTTTCATGCATCGCATTTAAGCCGATGGTGACCATTCGGAATACCAGAAGAATGTCGCCGAGGCTGAGCCGGTTTTGGTCTTCGAGCGACTGCCCGTCGAAATACTCCATCGAAAGCAAGAGCTCTTGCGTTCTCAATAACTTCCGTATCCGGAATATCTTGTGGCATTTGCGAATATGGGGATGATCGATCAGACGGGCAATCTTATACTCGGCCTCCATCTGTTCAAAAATTCGGGTATCTTCCGGACTTTCCAAAACCGCACGTTTAAGGGCGACGGTTTCGCGATTTTCCTCGTCCACCGCAAGATAAATCGTCGTCCGCGCTCCGCTTCCGAGCTTGCGGAGAATCCGAAATCCATCAATATCTATACTGCTTTTGGCCATTGCTCATTGATCATTAGGTGTAGAAATCGTATACGGTTTTCAAGTCCAATTCTTCAGTAGAGTGCCATTATACCCGAATAAAAAAGTTTACATAATCCTTCTGTGTTTGTCCATAGTCTAAATAATATTTGTCCAAATTTCAGAAAAATTTACAGCCTGAAGGGGCGTCGTTTCTTGCGTGAATGGCCGACAATTCCTGCCCGGCACCCTGCATAATAGGCATTTCAAAATATCGCCATATTGTACCATAAAATATAACAATATGTTTCGTTTTGATACCAATTTCACAAAATAAATAAAGATGGTGCAGTTATTATAAAATATGACTCATCTAACGTTACTAATATTGCATTAATTTGATATCGTGATATAATATGAGATGAACACAATTTTGAAATAAAGGACAATGCTACAATGGTCACTGACAACGTTAATTTTATTAATGAAACAGTCATTGGACAGACGCTTGAGAAAGCGGGACGTCGTGATGGACAAGCCGTCCGTGCGATTCTATCTAAGTCTTTGGAATTGAAAGGGTTGGGGATGGAAGATATCGCCGTGCTGGCCTCCATCAACGATCCCGACCTGCTCGATGCACTATTTGACGCCGCGCAGCGGGTCAAAGAGACGATCTACGGCCGTCGGCTGGTGATTTTCGCCCCCCTCTACATTTCCAATCTGTGCGGGAATGAGTGCCTGTACTGTGCCTTTCGGGCGCAAAATGTCTCGGTGCGGCGGCGTGCGCTGACGCAGGCGGAAATCAGCCGGGAAGTGGAGATCCTCGTCAAACAGGGTCACAAACGCATTCTTTTGGTCGCGGGCGAGTCATATCCCAATGAAGGGTTTGACTATGTGCTCAAGGCCATTGATACGGTCTATGGCACGACGGTCGGCAACGGCGAGATTCGGCGGGTCAATGTCAATATCGCGCCGCTGTCGCTGGACGAATTCAAACGGCTCAAGGCGGCTAATATCGGGACGTATCAGCTCTTTCAGGAGACGTATCACCGCCAGACCTACGGCCGGGTGCATCTGGGAGGCAAGAAGCGAGATTATGACTGGCGTATCACGGCGATGGATCGGGCGATGCAAGCGGGCATCGACGATGTCGGCATCGGCGTTCTGTTTGGCCTGTGCGACTGGCGGTTTGAGTTGCTGGCGCTGATGCAGCATATCCGACATCTTGAAGATACTTTTGGTGTCGGCCCTCACACTATCAGTGTGCCGCGGTTGGAGCCGGCGACGGGGTCGGATATGGCGACACATCCACCCAAGCCGGTGGACGACGTGGAGTTTCGCAAGATTGTCGCGATCCTGCGGCTGGCCGTGCCTTATACCGGCATTATCATGTCCACGCGCGAAACGCCGAATATGCGGCGTGAAACCTTCGCCTTGGGCGTCTCGCAGATTTCCGCCGGTAGCCGCACCAACCCCGGCGGCTATGCTGAGGGCGAAGATGTGGCCGATGAAGCGCAGTTCTCGCTCGGCGACCACCGCCCGCTCGATGAGGTCATTGCCGACGTCGCTGCGCTGGGATATATCCCGTCTTTCTGCACCGGCTGCTACCGGCTGGGACGCACCGGCCAGGATTTTATGGACTTGGCCAAGCCAGGTCTAATCAAGGAACACTGCGACCCGAACGCGCTTTCCACGTTTCTCGAATATCTGCTCGACTACGGATCGGGAACAACCCGCACTGCCGGTGAGACGATGATTCAAAAGGCGCTGTCTGAAATGTCCGGCGAGTCTAAACGCCGCAGCGAAGCGATGCTTGAAAAGGTTCGACAGGGACGACGGGATGTGTTTTGTTAGGTTAAATGTTCAGAGATGGAGCATCGTTCGTGTCTGTTAAAGGAGTGATATTTGATTTAGACGGGACGCTGGTCGATACGCTTGACGACCTGACCGATTCGATGAATGTTGGGCTTGCGTCACTTGGATGTGAGATCCGACGGCCGGGCGAGTGCCGCAAGATGATCGGCAACGGTCTGAACCAATTTGCCGAGCGTGCGCTTGGGCCGGAGAATGTTAAACAGCGGGACAGGCTGATTGAGAGGATGAAGGCACACTACCGCACGCATTGCTGCGACAAGACGCGCCCGTATGACGGTCTGCCGGAGGTGATTGCGGCGCTGCGTGAACGTAACGTTCGGCTGGCGGTATTGACCAACAAAAATCAGGAGCCGTCGGAGATCATTGTGCGGCATTATTTTGGAGACGAGGTGTTTAGTCCGATCATCGGCTGTGCGCCCGGCAGGGCGGTGAAGCCGGAGCCGGAGGGGATATTTGAGATTCTGAAGGCGTGGGGATTAGCGGCATCAGAAGTTGTGCTGGTCGGCGACAGTGAGACGGACGCCGAGACGGCGGCCAACGCGAGGATCGGCTTTATCGGTTGTCTTTGGGGATTTCGAAGCCGACAGCAGCTTGTCGATGCGGGGGCAACGGTATTAATCGATCGGCCGAGCCAAATACTGGAATGTCTGGATATTCCAGCCGGTTGACGAATTTCCCATCCCTCAGCGATGGATTAACTGCCAGGCGCGGAGGACTTCGGCGACGCTCCATGCCTGAGCGAATGCACCGCGCGGCGCGTGCGGCGAATCGCCTTCGAATATCTCCGAGATCGACCCGATGCAGGCCTCTTCTTCGAGGTGGCGGTACAGCGGCGTCAGCCGCGTGCGGCATTTGCGCTTGGCGTCGTTGCTGTGATTGTGTACTTTCAAGTAGGCCTCAACGAACGGGCCGATCAGCCATCCCCAGACGGTTCCCTGATGATAGGCCGCATCGCGATTTCCCTGCGGGCCAAAGTACCGGCCTTTGTAGCGCGGGTCGGACGGCGCCAGCGACCGCAAGCCGCGCGGCGTCAGCAGTTCACGCTCGACCGCCGCGACGACCTTTCGCTGATGGGGTCTTTCCAGCGGAGAATAGGGAAGCGACACCGCGAAAATCTGGTTGGGGCGAAGGCTGACATCCGGCGTACCGTCCGGCAGGACGCAGTCGTTCAGGTAACCAGCCTCTTCGTTCCAGAAGGCCAGCGCAAAACTGGCGGCCACCTGCTCGGCCAGATCGGCATAAAAGCGGGCGTTTTCCGTCTGACGGTCTTTGTAGTAGTCGGCCAGATGGCACAGATTGCTGTACCACAGGGCATTGATCTCGACCGCCTTGCCGTAGCGCGGCGTAAAGCAGATATTGTTGCACTTGGCGTCCATCCAGGTTAACTGGGTGTTCGCATCGCCGCCGGTAACGAGTTGATCGACATCGGTGCGGATGCCAAAACGTGTGCCGCGACGGTACGATTCCATAATCCATTTGACCGCCGGAAGCAGAGTTGCGCTGAAGCGGCTGCTGTCGCCGACGGTCTTGAGCCATGCAAACGCCGCGTGAACAAACCACAGCGAAGCGTCAATGCTGTTATAATGCGGCTCATTGCCATAGTCGTCAAAGCGATTGGGAATCATCCCTTCGCTGACCGCGGCGGCGAAGGTTTTCAGGACGCCCCAGGCCGTCTCGTGTCGTCCGGTACAGAGACAAAGCCCCTCCAGTGAAATAAACGTGTCGCGTCCCCAGTCCAGAAACCAGGGAAAGCCCGCCAGGATCGTCGGGGTCGTCTCATTGCGGATGGTGCGCTCGGGGATAAACTGCCCGGCCGCCAGGAACAGATGACGGCTGAAGGTGTCGTGCGGATCGCAGGCGGCCAGCAGTTCCCGTTGGCTAAGACGAAGCGCGTCAATGACCACGTCAATATCCATCGCGTCAAGCCCAACCGGCGGAGCCTCTTTGGTCAGCGCCGCCCATAGCACAATCCGCTGCGGCCGGTCGATTTGCATTACAAAGCGACCCGGCGACCAGACGTCCTCAAGGCAGTCCTGGCCGCGGAATCGTTCGACTCGATAGAAAAAGCGATGCCACCATTGCGGATCGTTTTGAAAGTGCATCTGTTCGCAGCGCAGGGTCAACACGCCGTCGCCCGCGTTGTGGGTCTTGACAAAGATAGTACCCGGATCAGACAGTTCAGCTTTAAACACGGTGCGTTCATTTTGCAGGGCGTGAAAATCGCGCATCGCGGCAAACGGACGTACCGAAAATTCCATTGCTTCGCAGACATCGGAAAAGTCGTACACCACCGCGGCTATATCGGAATCCGGCAGCAGATAGATCGACTTGGTCAGGTGTGCCGTGCCCAGTTCATAATCGAAGTGGACGCCGAGGTCTTTTCGGAAGGACACCTGATATTCATATCCGTGCGGATGCAGCGTGTGGTCAAACTCAAACGTGCTTAAGGCAATGGCCTGATCGCCGCAGGTGACGGTTTCCAGACAGTTTGACAGGCCTGCGATGCGATTGGCCGGCGGGTTCAGAGCCGCGATCAGCAACCCGTGGTAGCGCCGCGTGTTGCACCCGATTACCGTGGACGCCGAAAAGCCGCCCCGGCTGTTGGTCAGCAGCCATTCTTTGCTTAATAGTTCATCCGGGGTGTAACGCGGGGTCGATACTGCCAGCGACTCATCGCCGTTTACCGTTTTGATTCGATCCATAGGCGATCCCTGCCTGTTTTCGGCGCAGCGGCGTGCGGTGCGTTATGAGGTTTGCCCTACCGCCTCCGGCCTGCTGACAAAGGACTGACTACACCGTTCTTTCAGATTGGTCAATACATTCATAAAGTTAATGTACGAGTCGTAAGGCGATTCGTAGGGATTAAAATACTTGTGTACGTCGCCGTCGGCAAAGTACTTGGTGCACATATAGTAAAAGTGATCGGAGGTCTGGAGTTTGCGCCAGTCCTCGATCAGTTCCTGGTTGCAGGTCTGCTTGACCAGCTTTTCCATCTTATAGATCTCGTGCAGGGCGTTGGACTGCATCGCGTTACCCAGCCATGCCGACAGATCGCGTTCGACGTCGGCCCAACTGATGACGTGCGGCACATCGACGGCGTCCATCGGTTGATACGCCTCGATCACTTCGCTGGGCGTCTTGAAGTCGTTGTCCGGATACTTGAGTATCTCACCGGGAAGATGCCGCATAAAGTCAAAAATGCCAGTGTCATCCCATTGATGCTCGCCGAAAGTCTCAAAGTCCATAAAGAGATTGACGATGTGTCCGTTGCCGTTGACGTTGTTGATCCAGCGGGCAAATTTTTCGGCGGTCAGCGGGTATTCTTTCCATGCCCGATTGCCGAAACGAAAGGCGATGTCGTCGCTGAGCGAATAATTTTTCATCAGCAAACGAAGCTGATTGCAGGTGGACGGGCGATAGACGAAATTGCTGTTGCGATGGCCGAGGATGTGGTCGGCGCCTTCGGTGATGACGGCGTCGAATCGGCCCATTGATTCGATGATTTCAGCCAGACGATTGTTGTAGATCAGCTCGGTATTGCGGAAGATGCGGGGCTTTTGCCCGAATAACCGCTCGATTATCTCGGTGTGCTTGTTGATCTGTTCGAGAAACTCCTCGCGGGAATACAAAAAGCTGAGACTGTGGTGATACGTCTCGGCCAAAAACTCCACACAGCCGGTCTCGGCCAGTGCGTCAAAGGTGCTCATCACTTCCGGGCAGTATTTCTGAAACTGCTCGATCAGCACGCCGGTCAAACTGAACGCGACGCGAAAACGTCCCTCGTGGCGGCGAATCACATCCAGCAAAAGCCGATTGGTCGGCAGGTAACACTTGTTGGCGACCTTGCGGCAGATAGAAGCGTTTTTGAACTCATCAAAATACCGCGGGGAATGGTCAAATACCGTGTAATGCCGAAGCCGAAACGGCTGATGCACCTGAAAATAAAAACAAACCGACGCCATAGCTGCACCCTCAAATCTTCAAAACCGGTTTTCCGTTATCAGACGGGCTGAAAAATCTCATTATAGACTTTCAGACACTTTTCGGCGGCCCCCGACCAGCGAAGCCGACGCACTTCAAAGTTGCCGTGTTCCCGCAGCGTCAACTGGAGCGGCGGGTACTTCAGCACGGCGATAATTTTGTTGGCCATCTCCGTAATGTCCCAGAAATCGACCTTGAGTACATGAGTCAGCACCTCGGCCACGCCGCTTTGCTTGCTGATCAGCACCGGCACATAATAATTGAGCGCCTCCAGCGGGGCGATCCCGAACGGCTCCGAGACCGAGGGCATCACATACAGATCGGCCATTTCATAGACCCGCTGCACGTCCTTGCCGTGGAGGAAACCGGTAAACAGCACTTTGTGGCCGATGCCCATCTGGGCGGCCATTTCGATGATGCGGTGCATCATATCGCCTGTCCCGGCCATGACAAATTTGACATTTTCGATCTCTTCAAGCACTTTTCGGGCGGCCATCAGGAAGTATTCCGGGCCTTTCTGCATCGTGATCCGGCCCAAAAACAGCACGATCTTCTCATCGCTTTGGATGCCGATCTTGTTAAAAGCGGCCCGATTGTCGCCATTCTGCTCAACGCCGTTATAGACGACCTCGACCTTGTCGCCGGATACGCCGTAGCGGCTGATGATAATATTGCGCGTCAGGTAGCTGACGGCGATGATCTTCTGGGCGGCGTGCATCCCCCGACGTTCGATGTCATAAATCATCTGGTTGACAAATTCGCCGCTGCGGTCAAACTCCGTCGAGTGGACATGCACCACCAGCGGCTTGCCGGTGACGGCGGCGGCGGCGATGCCGGCCGGATAGGTCATCCAGTCGTGTGCGTGGATCACGTCAAACTCTTCCTGCAGCGATAGCCGTGCGGCCGCGGCGGCGAAGCGATGCACCTCAGTGTACATATCCCCGCCGTACTGTCCTGAACCGATGGACTGATGCGCCAAGCCTTCCCATTGCTCAATCTCAAGGGCGCGGTCGGCGTCGGTAAATTCCGAGCGGGCAAATTTATGCCGGATGATCTCTTCGATCCGCTGTTGATAATACTCCGGCGTCGCATAGGGCTGGAGCGTCGAATCCAGAGCTTTAAATGTAACGTTTTTCAGGCTTTCGAGGACTTGTTCTTCTGTTTCAAGCGGGCGCACCTGCAAGGGACTGAGCATCTTGACATGCGATGCCTGCGGCACTTCAATCGGCTTGGGAACGACAAATGTGATTTGCACATCCAAGTCGCTCATGGCCCGTGTCAGGCCATAGCAGGCGGTCCCCAAGCCCCCGCTGATATACGGCGGAAACTCCCAGCCAAGCATGAAAACTTTCATAACCAGACTCCGGAATAGAGGGGCACCTTCAAATTTGAACAGCTAACGTCCATATTTTCTGTCCGGCAACAAATGAATTAATCCATAAAACGGTAGTATAGCCTAACCCTATTGGAACGTCTATAACAAATTACAAAAAATTGTGAGATTTTGAGAGCTCAAAAAACGATCCCGTGTCCTTGATGCCACGCCCACAGAGCCGCTGGGATTTACGGACGGTATGGGGTGTTCTACTGAGTGAGTTGGGACTCGAACCCAAGACCTACGGCTTAAAAGGCCGTTGCTCTACCGACTGAGCTACTCACCCTAATTTGTTTTTAAATAAATACTTATGGTTTTATAAAAACGTTTTAGTTTCGCGTTTCAAACGTCTGATTGCACCACAATTTGACACCGGTATGGCTCAATAAGGTGTTAGACCCTGCTTTCCAATGACGGTTTGTAACTGTCAAAACGCGATAATAAAAAAAGTCGGAAAGGACCATTCCGACAAATTTTTTATGACTGTACATAAAACACGTCAATATTGCAAGAAAATTTAACCGAAAAAAATTATTGTCACATTGTGGCACATAAGATGTGGTACAGATGCAGCACACATATTAATCGATTTGGGCAGGGGTATTATTTCTTTGGTAATACAATGCCTTTAATTGCTTTAATTTAAGACGCGGCCGTTCATTAATGCTGAGAGAATTTGTACCGTCAAGGCCGCAAAGTCGGCACACTGGAGTACTGCATCGTAAGCCAGCGACAATTCCGTCTTGTCCGCCCCGCAGGTGATGGCGACATACGGCATCTGCGCAGTACGGGCGGCGGCAAATCCCGAAGCAGAGTCTTCGAACACCAGACATCGATCCGGCGGCAGATTCAGGCCTGAGGCGGTTTTCAGAAACAGCTCCGGGTTGGGTTTTCCGGCGGCCACATCATCGCGGCAAAAGATCACCGGAAAAAAATGACGAATTCCCAATCCATCCAGCACGAAATCCACATTTTCAACAGGAGAATTTGATGCGGCCGCACAGGGGATGCCGTCTTCGACCAGAGCGGTCAGCAGGGCGGTCAGGCCGGGGGTTTCGCACATCTGCGGCCTGAAGGTCTCCCGATACAACGACTCTTTTTCGATCTCGATTCTGCGAATAAACGCTGTATCCACGCTCGCCCCGAACAGATTGGGGACGATTTTATCGTTGCTGCGGGCGTGGACTTTGTCGTGATAGGCCTCATGCGTCAGAGGAATGTCATACCGCGCGCACAAATCAAACCACGCCTGCCGATGAAAGGCGGTGTTGTTGACCATCGTACCGTCCACATCAAAGATGACAGCCCAGTTTTCCGACACATGCCACTCCATTATGCGTTGCCCATTGATTATGAGCAGCCCATCGAGTTGCCGCAATTGAAGCAGCGGTAGCAGGTTCCGTTGCGGACGCAGATGCTGCCGCAAACGTCACAGGCCGGGGCGTCGTCCTGAAAATGTTCGAACTGGTCGTTGAACTGATGCATCGCCGCTGCTTCCGTTTCGTCCGGGGCGGTCATCACTGAGCTGACAAGCTGCACGATGCGATCCGAGGCCTGTTGTGCGAACCGGTCATGAACCGGGCGGGCTTGCGGGGGCATATTTTTGTCCGGCGTCGGTTTGGCGGACGGAACCTCTTTTTTGGCGGATGCGGCCGTTTCGTCATTTTTTTTGCTGACGGCCTTGGCTTCGTCGATCTTTTTGGCCAGATCGTGCGTCTTTTCGACCAACTGGCGGGCGGTGGTTGCGGTCTTGTTTTCCGCCGGTGACGCGGCGCGGTTAGGGGTGTTTTTCTCGGCGTAGCCGGGAATGAACTGGCAACCCATCCAGCAGAAGATATAGTCGATCAGGCTCTTGGCGAACGGGATATTCTTGTTGCTGGTCATCCCCGCCGGTTCAAAGCGGGCATGGCGGAACTTATCGACCAGCGTAATCAGCGGTACGCCGTATTGCAGCGCCATCGACACGCACGTACCCACCACATCCATCAATCCCCCGACGGTGCTGCCCTCCTTGGCCATAGTGATGAACAACTCACCGGGCTGGCCGTCCTCGTATAGCCCCACCGTCAGGTAGCCTTCGTGTCCGGCTACCGAAAATTTATGCGTGATACTGCTGCGCGTATCCGCCAGTCTCCGCCGGAACGGACGCGGCGCAGCGGCAGCGGCGGCTTCGGCGTTTTTCTGGGTCTTTTTAGCCCCGGCCTTCGTGTCGGTGTTGACCGGCTGGAGTCGCTTGGACCCGTCGCGGTAAATCGCAACGGCCTTTAACCCCAGCTTCCAGCCTTCCATATACGCCGAGGCGATTTCTTCGGCCGTGCTTTCTTTGGGCATATTGATCGTTTTGCTGATGGCGCCGGACAAAAACGGCTGCACCGCCGCCATCATCCTCAAATGGGCCGAATAATGAATGTGTCGTTTGCCATTTTTCGGCTTAAAGGCACAATCGAAGATCGCCAAATGTTCCGGCCGGAGGGCCGAGGCGGTTTCGATGGTGTCGTCTTTATCGATTCCGTCGCAGATTTGGCGAATCTCGTCCGGCGAATACCCCAGCCGCTCCAGTGCCATCGGTACGGTGCGGTTAACCAGTTTGAGCATCCCGCCGCCGGCCAGCGTCTTGTACTTGACCAGCGCGATATCCGGCTCAACGCCTGTCGTGTCGCAGTCCATCATAAAGCCGATGGTGCCGGTCGGCGCCAATACGGTCGTCTGGGCGTTACGGAAACCATACTGAGAGCCGGAGGCAAACGCCTGATCCCAGGCGTTCTTGGCGGCGCCGAGAAGATAGTCCGGGCAGTACATTTCCGGAATGTTGTAGGCGTGCTCGCGGTGCATGGCAATCACGTTGAGCATGGATTGTTTGTTATTCTCGTACTCGTCAAAAACGCCTTTGGCCGCGGCCAGCTCGGCACTGACGGTGTAGGCATGGCCGGTCATAATCGCCGTAATCGCCCCGGCCCAGGTGCGGGCCTGATCCGAATCGTAAGGCAAAGCGAGGCTCATCACCAGGCATCCCAAGTTGGCGTAGCCCAGCCCCAGCGGACGAAAACGATGGCTGTTTTCGGCGATTCGTGCTTCCGGGTAGCTACCGCCGTCCACGAGGATTTCCTGAGCGATAATGAACAGACGGATCGCCCGCATAAAGCTGTCCACATCAAAGCCGCCGTCTTCAGTGCGGAACTTCATCAGGTTCAGAGACGCCAGGTTGCACGCCGAGTTGTCAATGAACATATACTCGCTGCACGGATTCGACGCGTTGATCGGGCCGGAATGCGGGCAGGTGTGCCATTTGTTGATGGTCGAATGGTATTGCAGGCCGGGGTCGCCGCACACGCGCGTGCCCTCGGCAATCAGATTCATCAATTCGCGGGCCGAGTGGGTTTCCAGCGGCTGCTGTGTCGTGACACCTGTGGTCGCCCAAGGGGCATCCTTTTCGACCGCGTCCATAAATTCGTCGGTGACGCGCACCGACAGATTGCTGTTTTGGAACATCACGCTGTTGTAGGCGTCGTCGGGGGTGTATCCCTGTTCAATCAGCGCCCAAGCCTTCTTTTCTTCTTCGGTCTTGCAGGTGATAAAGTCCTTGATGTCCGGATGCGCGATCTTCAGCGACTGCATTTTGGCGGCCCGACGGGTCTTGCCGCCGGACTTGATGACCGCAGCGACCTGGTCATAGACGCGCATAAAGCTCAGCGGGCCGGAGGGCTTGCCGCCGCCGGAGAGCTTTTCTCGGCTGCTGCGAAGCGTCGAGACATCCGTACCCGTCCCGGAACCGTGTTTGAACAGCATCGCCTCGCTGCGTGCAAGCCGCATAATATCTTCCATCGTGTCATCGACCGACTGGATAAAACAGGCCGAGGACTGCGGATATTCATAACTGCTGGTGCAAGGGATGGCCTTTTGCTGTTTTTCGTCCCAGCGGAAGTTGTGCTCGCTGCCCTTGATGCCATAGACATCGTACAGGCCGACGTTGAACCACACCGGCGAATTGAACGCGCCGTACTGATTGACACACAGCCACGTCAGTTCATTATAGAAAGTCTCGGCGTCTTGGTCGTTTTCAAAGTACCCGTCGCGACGCCCCCAATCAGCAATCGCCCGGCACACCCGATGCACAAGCTGCTTAACCGAATTTTCGCGCTGGCCGGAATGGACATCGCCGTAAAAATACTTACTCACGACAACCTTGGTCGCCAATTGACTCCAAAACGCAGGGACTTCACAGTCCTCTTGTTCGAAAATGGCGTTTCCGCTTTCGTCGGATATCTTGGCGCGGCGGGTTTCCCACTCGATTTCATCAAACGGATGGGTACCGGGCGTCGAAAAGTGCGGCTCGATTTTAAGTCCTTTTGTGGGCGTACTCCGGCTGCTTTTCCATGGTTGCAGGCCGGGGTCGATTGATTTATCTTTCATCTTGAAACTCCTTTCGTCAGACATAACATGCCTCCGTGGAAGCCACTATATATAGGTCGATGTTCTTAATAAATAACAATATGTTGCCAATATCTACTACGCTATGATAGCGGCTGAGGGTTGCGGGACAAGGAAAAAATCAGTGAAAATTTGCGAAAACTCATGAGATTTTTGTTAGTGCTTGCATTTATTGAACCTACGCGCGAATTTATTTTAGGGCAGAGTGATAGACTGCATGAAAGCCGCCGGTCTTAGCGTTGACAGTGATTGTCCCGTAGACGTTGACAGGCTTTGGGAATCAACACACAGCAAACAGGTAAACAGCCGATGTAAAGCCACAAGGCATATTTTTTTAAAAAATCAGAATTTTCCTCTTGACAAATAGTTTTAAATCCTATTTAGTATTAAAAATTAAATAAATCGGGAAAGATATAGATGTCTGAAGTCCAAAAAAACTGGAACAACAAGCTGATTGATTTTCATGGTCGTTGCCGTGCGGCCGGGTTGAAGATGACGCCGCAGCGGGTGGCGGTGTTTAAAGCGTTGATTGGGACGGACAAGCACCCGACTGCGGAGGATGTATATCGGGATGTGCGTCTGGAGATGCCGAATATCTCGCTGGATACGGTCAACCGGACGCTGCTGACATTGGTCGAGATCGGGGCGGCGTTTGTGGTGGAAGGGACGGGGCAGCCGAGGCGGTATGACGGCGGGATGGACGATCACCAACATTTTCGCTGTCTGAAATGCGGCAAAATTGTTGACTTTCATTATGAGCCGTATGACAATATTGATGTGCCGGCCGCCATCGGCCATTACACGGTATTGCGAAAGACCGTATATTTTGAAGGGTATTGCGATGCGTGCACTCACGACAACTAACACATCTGTCTATTATTAACCTATTTTATTGAAAGGAAATTTGTATGTCGCTTAAAGGGACCAAGACGGAAAAGAATATTTTGACGGCGTTTTGCGGCGAGTCGCAGGCGCGGAATCGTTACACATATTTTTCCAAACAGGCCAAGAAAGAAGGGTTTGAGCAGATTTCGGCGATTTTCGAGGAAACGGCCAATCAGGAAAAGGAACACGCCAAGCGACTGTTTAAGTTTCTGGAAGGCGGCGAGGTAGAGATTTGTGCGGCGTTTCCGGCCGGCGTGATCGCGACGACCGAAGAGAATCTGCTGGAGGCGGCCAACGGCGAGGATTACGAGACGACTGAGATGTATCCGAGTTTTTCAAAAGTTGCCGAGGAAGAAGGATTTGCCGAGATCGCGGCGGTGTTTCGCAAGATTGCCGTGGCCGAGGCTCGGCATCGGGATCGGTATGCTTCGCTGCGGAAGAATATCCTTGCGGGTCGGGTGTTTAAGCGAGATGAGAAGGTTCGCTGGGTGTGCCGGAACTGCGGTTATGTGCACGAAGGAACAGATGCGCTGAAGGAATGCCCCGCATGTGCGCACCCTCAAGCACATTTTGAGCTTGAAGCCGCAAATTATTAACTTGAATGGCTTGTTTGCGTTTCATTTGGGATAAAAACAGTTGGGATTCAAACGTGTCCGGGTACCCGGCTCGGGAGGGGAGAACGGGACCCGGACATTATTTTAAGGACGCCTGTGCGTCGGTAAGCAGGAGATAATTATGAAAAATATGCGGAAATACGGAATTTCCTGCTGGTATTGACGGGTTTTATGATTATTTTAACAGCTATAACCAGTTGCGGAAGGGAAATGACTATGCAGGAACGAAAAGGCGTTATTACGATGAAGGGCAATCCGCTGACCCTGACGGGGGCGGAGGTGTCGGTTGGACAGAAAGCTCCGGAGTTTACGGTGGTTGGCAATGACCTTTCCCCGGTCAGTTTGTCCGCTTACACAGGCAAGGTTGTGGTTATTTCATCCGTGCCCTCGCTGGATACGGGGGTGTGCGATGTGATGACCCGTCGGTTTAACGAAGAGGCCGGCAAACTGGGCGATGAGGTGGCGGTGCTGACGATCAGTATGGACTTGCCGTTTGCGCAGGTGCGGTGGTGTGGGGCGGCGGGCGTCGAGAACGTCACGACGCTGTCGGACTACCAGACGGCGGACTTCGGGAGCAAGTACGGCCTGCTGATCAAAGAACTGCGGTTGCTGGCGCGGGCGGTACTGGTGGTTGACAAATCGGGTGTTGTGCGTTATGCTCAGGTTGTGCCGGAATTGACGACCGAGCCGGATTATGCGGCCGCCATCAATGCCGTTAAAAACGCTATGTAATTAAGAAATCGGAGGTCAGAAGCGTCAACTGGCCTCTGTTCCCTGTTATCAGGCTTCTGTGGAAAAGGTACAGCAATGAGAATGTTAGCTGAACGTGTATTCGAAGTAGGGGTGCAGGACTGGGATCGGCGGTTGTTTGACGAGTTGATCCCGCTTCCGGTGGGGACAAGCTATAACTCCTACCTGATCAAAGGCAGCGAGAAGACGGCGCTTTTGGATACGGTGGATCCGGCCAAGACGGGGCTGCTGGTCGATCATCTTGTGCGGGCGGGAGCCGATTCGATTGACTACATCATCAGCCATCACGCCGAACAGGATCACTCCGGCAGTATTCCGGATATGCTGCTGATGTATCCCGACGCCAAGGTGGTGACCAACCCCAAATGCAAGGCGATGCTGATCGATCACTTGCAGCTTGAAGAAGAGCAGTTTATCGAGGTCGCCGACGGCGAGACAATGTCGCTGGGCGATAAGACGCTGCAATTTATTTACACGCCGTGGGTGCACTGGCCGGAGACAATGTGTACATGGCTGGCCGAAGATCGGATTCTGTTCAGTTGCGACTTTTTCGGGTCGCATCAGGCGTGCAGCAATCTGTATGTCGAGGATGAGACGCTGACGCTGCAGGGGGCCAAGCGGTATTACGGCGAGATTATGATGCCGTTCCGCAGTACGATCCGCAACAACCTGCAAAAGCTGGCGCCGCTGGCGATCGACAAGATCGCGCCCAGCCACGGGCCGGTGTATCCGCGCCCGGCGCTGATTCTGGACGCCTATAAAGAATGGACGGCGGAAGACAAGGTTAATAATCACGTCGTGATGGCGTATGTGTCGATGCATGACAGTACGCAGAAGATGACCGAGTATTTTGTCGATGCGCTGATGGAACGCGGCGTCGGGGTGACGCAGTTCAATCTGACGGTGGCGGACATCGGCGAGGTGGTGATCGAACTGGTGGATGCGGCGACGGTGGTGATCGGCTCGCCGACGGTGCTGGTCGGGGCGCATCCGACGGCGCTGTATTGTGCGGCGCTGGTCAATGCCCTGCGCCCCAAGACCAAACATCTGGGCATCATCGGGTCGTTCGGCTGGGGCAGCAAGATGATCGATCAGTTGACCGGGATGCTGGGCAATGTCAAGGCCGAGGTCTTTGAGCCGGTGTTGGCCAAGGGGATGGCCAACGAAAAGGTCTATACGGAACTGGATGAGTTAGCCGACCTGATTGCGGCAAAACACAAAGCCCTCGGACTGATGTAATGCAAGATGTTGAGGGATCTAACGAGAAAACTTTTTTGAAAGGATTTGACAATGGCGGCGAAAAACGAAGTCTATAAGTGTATGGCGTGCGGAAATATCGTGGCGGTGCTGCATGGCGGCGACGGGGAACTGGTCTGCTGCAATGAGCCGATGAAAAAGATGGTCGAGAACACCACCGATGCGGCCAAAGAAAAGCACGTGCCGGTGATTGAGCCGCTGGACGGCGGCGGTTACAAGGTCAAGATCGGCAGCGTGGCGCATCCGATGACCGAAGAGCATTATATCGAATGGATCGAGCTGATCGCCGACGGCAAGTCGTATCGGCAATTTTTGTCGCCGGGGCAGGCGCCGGAAGCGACGTTCTGCTGCATCCAGGCCAAAGAGGTCATCGCGCGGGAGTATTGCAATCTGCATGGGCTGTGGAAAGCGTAGAGATTGACTATTGACTATTGACGATTGACTATTTAAGTCGAAAAAAGGATTAAAAATGATCGGCAAGAAGATTGAAAAGGCGATTAATGAGCAGATAAACGCTGAGACATATTCGGCGTATCTGTACTGGTCGATGTCAGCGGCGCTTGCGGGGATGAATCTGCCGGGATTTGCCAACTGGATGCGAATTCAGGCGATGGAAGAGATGACGCATGCGGAGAAGTTTTTCAATTATATCGTTGAGCGCGGCGGCACAGTGACGCTGACGGCGATTGACGGTCCGCCGACGGAATGGAAAGACGTTGAGGCGATCTTTAAGAACGTGCTCGACCATGAGCGGAAGGTTACGGGGCTGATCAATGGGCTGATGGATCTGGCGATGGCCGAAAAAGACCATGCCTCGGCGATGTTTTTGCAGTGGTTCGTCAGCGAACAGGTCGAAGAAGAGGCCTCCGCCGAAGAGTCGCTGGGCAAACTGAAGGTCGCCGGCACCAGTTCACCGGCCCTCTATATGCTGGATAAAGAAATGGCACAGCGCGTGTTTGTGCCGCCGATCACCGGAGAATAAGTCTATAGGAGACGAAGTATGACGATTGCATTCAACGCGGACGAAATTTTCGAGATGGCCGAACAGATCGAGCGCAACGGCGCCCGCTTCTATCGTGAGGCTGCCGGCAAAGCACCCGATGAAGCGTCCAAAACGATGCTGCTGGAACTGAGCGAGATGGAAGAAGGCCACGAAAAGACCTTCGCCCAGATGCGTAAGGAACTGACGGCGGAAGAAAAAGCCCCGACGACATACGATCCGGATGATCAGGTGGCCCAGTATCTGCGGACAATGGCGGATTTTCACGGCACGGAGGGCAAGATCAGCCCGACGGACAAACTGACCGGCAATGAGAGCATGGAAGAAGTGCTCAAAATCGCGCTGCAGGCCGAGAAGAACTCTATTGCGTTTTACGTGGGTATCAAGGATTTGGTGCCCGGCAAGTCGGCCAAAGATAGGATTCACGCGATTATCATCGAAGAGATGGCGCACGTTTCGACGCTGGGCGCAAAGCTTCAATTGCTGAGGTAAAAACAATTGAAACCACAGATTTCGCTGATTACGCAGATTTAATTTTATCCGTAATATCTGTGGGTGTTGATGATCTCAGAGGATTATGGCTAAGTCCCCGCCAAAAAATAGCGTGTTGCGCAAACAGCCCGTGATGCGCAAGGTAATGCTGGCGCTGGTGCCGTGCGCGGCGGGCAGCGTGTATTATTTCGGCTGGCGGTCGCTGGCGATGATTGTATTTTGCTGCGCGTGGGGGTTTTTGCTGGAGTGGCTGTTCTGCCGCAAGCGGAACGAACCGGTCAGCGAGGCGGTGTTTATAACGGCGGTGCTCTTTGCGCTGATTATGCCGCCCGGTGTCGGCTGGCATGTGCTGGCGGTGGGGATGGGCTTTGCGATCATCTTTTCCAAAGAAGTCTTCGGCGGCTTTGGCCGTAATATCTTCAATCCGGCTTTGGCGGGGCGGTGTTTTGTGTATATCTGCTTTCCGGTGGCGCTGACGGGCGTGTGGCATCCGGCGGCGACGGAACCCTGGGGGGCGCTGGATCGCTGGACGACCGCGGTGCGGGACGACGGTACGGCCGCCGTCACCAGCGCGACGCCGATGGCCCACCTTAAATCCGGACATTTGGTGCGAACCTGGGCCCCGGACGCCGCTGAGACGATTCCCTTTGAAGTAGGCGATCAGGACCAAGTGGAGATTCACAACAGTGCTCTGATCAAGGCGCAATTGTTCGGGCGGATGAGCGGGTCAATGGGCGTCACCAGCGCACTGCTGATATTAATCGGCGGGGTGTATTTATTCTGGACCAAGACGGCCAGCCGGACGACGATTCTGTCGGTGATTATCACGTATGCCGTTCTCAACCAACTTTTGTTCTGGCTGGGCGTGCGACCCGTACCGGGCGCATGGCCGGCGGTCTTCGGCGGCGGCTTTCTGCTCGGAGCGTTCTTTATGGCGACCGACCCGGTCAGTTCACCAAAAACCGAGCCGGGACGCATCTTTTTCGGCATCATCATCGGCACGGCCACGCTGGTCATTCGCAATTTTTCCATTTTCAACGGCGGGTTGATGTTCAGCATCCTCTTAGGCAATATGTTCGCGCCAATCATCGACTACGGTGTCAAGGCCTGGCAGGATCGTAAAAAGAACACGGGTGTTGCAGCGGAGGCGGGGTGATGAAGGACAAGCCTTGGTTTGCCGTTGCATATATGTTTGTCATCACCGTCTTTTTCAGTACGGTGCTGATCGGGTTTGCGCGGCTGACGCAAGACCGCGTCATTGCCAACGAACAGGTGATGTTCGAGCGGGCGGTGCTGGAATCATTTCCGGAGATCGACGTGCCGCCGACGCCGCAGGTGAACCAGCGATTCAGTGAGCTTTTTAAGAAGTCCGACGATGCGGCCGGGGCGTTTGTCTATCTGAAGGACGGGCAAATCGCCGGCTATGCCGTGCCGCTGGAGGGCAAGGGGTTTTGGGCGCCGATTCGGGGGGTTGTGGGCGTATCCAAAGACCTGACGACGATTCTCGGCATTTCCTTTTATGACCAGAACGAAACGCCGGGGCTGGGGGCGCGGATCACCGAGGCCGACTTTCGGGAACAGTTTGAAGGGCTGACGGTGGGGAAAATCGAAAGGCCCATCGGCATACGCCCGCCTTCCGTGTCGCCGGCGGATAATGAAGTGCATGCCATCAGCGGCGCAACACAAACGTGTGTGCGGTTGGAGGTGCTGATTAACGAAGCCCTTTCGGCGTGGCTGGAGGCAATGAACGGCAGGGAGGTGGACGATGAGTAAGGCTCCGCGCGATATAATGTTGGATGGCCTGTGGCGGGATAACCCGATTTTTCGGCAGATATTGGGGATTTGCAGCACGCTGGCGGTGACGAATGTGGTGCTGAATACGGCGGTGATGTGCGTGTCGCTGACGGTCGTCACGATGATGAGCTGTCTGACGGTGTCACTCTTGCGAGATTGGACGCCGCGGAACATCCGAATGATGGTGCAGACGCTGATCATCGCATTTTATGTTATTATTGTTGATTTAATCCTGAAGGCCTACTGGCCGGAGATGAGCCGCAACCTCGGCCCGTTTGTCGGTTTGATTATCACCAATTGTATTGTCATGGGCCGCTGCGAGGCGTTTGCCGGGTCGAATCCTCCGGGGCCGGCGGTATTGGACGGAATGTTCAATGGGTTGGGATATTCGTTTATCCTGCTGGCCATTGCCGTGCTGCGGGAACTGTTGGGGATGGGGACGATTTTGGGTTTTGAGATACCGTATTTTGCCACGCCGTATTGGGATAAGTGGATTATTATGGTGATGCCGCCGGGGGGGTTCTTTGTGCTGGCATCGATCTTGTGGGTCTGCCGCTCTATTGGCGCAAAAGAGGTGAAAAAATGAACGGGATCGGGCAAGACGTCTGGATGGCGGTCGTAACCTGCTTTGCGGCGATCTTTACGCAGAACATCCTGTTGACGACGTTTCTGGGGATGTGTCCGTTTACGAGCGTGTCGCGCGAGGTCAAGGCGGCCATCGGGTTGGGGGTTGCGGTGGTGTTTGTGATGACGTTCACGACGGTGCTCAACTGGCTGGCGTATTATTGGGTTCTGGTGCCGCTGAAACTGGAGTTTTTCCGGTTTATTCTGTTTATCATTATCATTGCGGCGTTTGTACAGTTTGTGGAGATGGTGGTTGATCGCTATTCGCCGAAGTTGTACCAGACGCTGGGGATTTTTCTGCCATTGATTACGGTCAACTGCGCGATTCTCGGCACATCGCTGTTTATGGTGATTCGGGAGCATTCGTTTATCGTTACCATCGGCTACGGCTTCGGCAGCGGGGTCGGGTGGCTGTTGGCGATTCTGGCGATGGCGGGCATTCGGCAGCGGCTCAACGAGTCGCGTGTGCCGGAGGGCTTGCGCGGGCCGGGGATTACGCTGATTATCGCCGGGCTGATGGCGTTGGCATTTGTGGGGTTCACGGGCGTATTGAGCTAAAGGGAAACGCATTGACGGACATCTTGATTACAGTTTTGATTGTCAGTTCGATTGCGGCGGGACTGGCGCTGCTGCTGGTGATTGCCGAACGGTTTATCGCCAACTACGGCCAGTGCAAAATAACGATCAACCAAGAGCGGGATATCACCGTGCAGGGCGGCAAGCCGCTGCTGTCAGCGCTGACGGAGCAGAAGATTTTCATTCCCAGCGCCTGCGGTGGACGCGGTACCTGCGGCGTGTGCAAGGTGACGGTGCGCGAGGGCGGTGGATTGCTGCTGCCGACGGAGACGCCGTTTCTGACCAAAGAAGAGATCGACGGCAATGTGCGCCTGTCGTGTCAGGTCAAGGTGCGAAACGATCTGGCCATTGAGATACCCGAAGAGCTGTTCAATGTGCGGGAGTACACGGCTCGGTGCGCTGACATTGAAGATTTGACGTATGATATGAAGCGGTTTCGGTTTGAGTTGACCGAGCCGAAGGCGATGGACTATATCCCCGGCCAGTATGTGCAGTTGCTGTGTCCCAAGTACAAGGGCAACAGCGAAGAGGTGTATCGGGCGTACTCGATTTCGTCGGATCCGGAAGACAAGGGCGTCATCGACCTGATCATCCGGCGCGTGCCGAACGGGATTTGCACGACGTGGTGTTTTGAGCACCTGAAGAAAGGCGATGCGGTCAGGCTGAACGGACCGTATGGGGAGTTTCGGCTCAGTAAGACCGAGGCGCCGATGGTGTTTGTGGCCGGGGGCAGCGGGATGGCGCCGTTTGTGTCCATTTTGCATTTTATGCAGAAGACGAACAACTTGCGCGAGGCGGTGTATTTCTTCGGCGGCAATACCATACGCGATCTGTGTTTGGCTGAACAGATGAAAGGTTTTGAAAAGGCCCTGCCGAATTTTACGTTTGTGCCGGTGGTCTCGCGGCCCGAAGAAGGCGACGGCTGGGAAGACGAAACCGGGCTGGTGACCGAGGCCGTGAAGCGACGGTTCAAAGTCTTGAGCGGGTATGAAGGCTATTTGTGCGGCAGTCCGGGGATGATAGACGCGGCGGCCAAGGTCTTTACCTCGCTCGGTATGCCGGAAGACAAGATTTATTACGACAAATTTGCATAATGTATAATGCTGTTTGACATTTAACACTTAACATTGAGGCCACGATGAAGATGTCGCCGCAAGATAAAAAGCTCGATGAAATGCTCCGGTCGTCGGCGCTGGTGGCGGGCGGATTTATGGGGGACGACCAGCGGAGCGTTTTTGAGGTCATTGAGGCCGACGCTGCGACGCTGCGCGAGCGCGGAGTCAATGCCGCCATGCTGGCGCAGCGGATGCGTGAGCTGACCGAGACGGCCAAACAGGGGCTTGGGACGTGGGTGGACGCCGACGGCGGGGCGATGCGGGTGATGAGCGAAGAATACAAGGGGATACTGGTGTGCCCGTGGGGGCATACGGGGCATTTTGATAAGCGCATCATCATTGCCGAGCGGCCCGCGACAGGCCAGACGCTGTCCTGGACAGATTTGAACGTGCATTTGATCGAGGCGCACGGTTTTTTTGAGGGCAAAGGCTCGGCGTTCCGAGTTGAACCGGAACAGGCCGTGCGGATTCTTATTGAATAATGACGGCAAGGGGTTGACCTTCGCGGCCGGACGGCGATAATAGGCAAAAGCGTAATGAACCGATTATATTTTTTTGGGAGACACAAATGAAGAAGTATCGTTGTGTATTGTGCGGTTATATTTATGACCCCGCGCAGGGGGATCCGGATAACGGAGTCGAGCCGGGAACAGCGTTTGAAGACGTGCCGGACAGTTGGTGCTGTCCGGATTGCGGAGCCGGCAAGGACGATTTTGAACCGGTAGAAGACTAATGGAGTAGGATTGGCCCTGGGGTTCGTCGAGAATCTCAGGGCTTTTTTTGTGTCCCTATCCGAGCGGATATTATGAAGCGGATTGAAGCGATTTTGGAACATCAGGAAATGCTGTGCGTGGAGGCGGCAGCCGGGCCGTGCGCGTTTGTGGTGTTCGGCGCGTCGGGCGACTTGGCGCATCGCAAGCTGTATGCCGGCTTATACGAGTTGTTTCGTCGCGATTTGATGAGCCGGCGGTTCTATAGTCTCGGCTGTGGGCGGACGGAGTTTTCCGATGAGGCGTTTCGCGACAAAGTTCGCCAGTCACTCAATGAGACACTGGACAATCCCGACGGCGAGATGCTGGAGACGTTTTTAAAGCATCTTTATTATACAGCCGGGGATTACAGTGACAAAGGGTTGTATGAGCGGTTGTGTGCCAAGATGAAGGAATTGGATGCGGCCTATGATGTTGAAGGGGCGAGAATCTTCTATTTGTCGGTGCCGCCGGTATTGTATGGGGAGATTGCCGACAAGCTGGGCGCGTTAAAGCTGAATTGCCCGGCAGCCACAGGGCGGTTTGAGCAGGTGCGGCTGGTGGTTGAAAAGCCCTTTGGACGCGATCTTGACAGTGCAAAAGAGCTGGATCGTCTGTTGGGGCGCCATTTTCAGGAGTCGCAGATCTATCGGATCGATCATTATCTGGGCAAAGAGACCGTGCAGAACCTGCTGATTTTTCGGTTTGCCAACAGTTTGTTTGAGCCGGTCTGGAATCGCAATTATATCGACCATATTCAGATTACCATCGCCGAGACGCTTGGCGTGGAGCATCGCGCCAATTATTACGATAAGAGCGGCGCGTTGCGAGATATGTTCCAGAACCATATTTTGCAGATGCTGGCGCTGGTGGCGATGGAGCCGCCGGTGTCGTTTGAGGCCGACCGTGTGCGTGACGAGAAGGTCAAACTCCTGAGGGGATTGCGTCCGCTTACGCCGGAAGATGCGGAAAGCTCATTTATCCGGGGTCAGTATGGACCGGGACAGGTGGACGGCAAGGCCGTGCGGGGCTACCTGGAAGAAGAGGGTGTGGCGGCCGATTCTGCGACCGAGACGTATGTGGCGGCCAAGCTGTATGTCGATAATTGGCGATGGAAGGGGGTTCCGTTCTATTTGCGCACCGGCAAGCGGCTGGCTCGGCGACTGACCGAGATCGCCATTACCTTCAGGCATGTGCCGCATTCGATGTTTATGACGGCCGGGCTTGAGGATATGCCGCCCAATGTGCTGCGTTTTCAGATCCAGCCGGAGGAGGGGATGTACTTGAGTTTGCAGGCCAAACGGCCCGGATCCAAGCTCTGTATGAGTACCCTTGAGATGACCGTGGATTATCAGCAGGTCTTCGGCGTCAAGATGCCGGAGGCCTATCAGCGGCTGTTGTTGGATGCGATGCTGGGCGACCAGACCTTGTTTGATCGCCATGACAGCATCCTGACCTCATGGGAGTATTTGATGCCGGTGCTGGATTCCTGGCAATCGGAGGGCGGACGTCCCATTGTATATCCTGCCGGAAGCAGCGGCCCCAGCCAATCTGAAACATTGCTTCACTCCGATGGCCGCTTATGGGACAAGCTGTAAATCACTTTAATTAATATGTTTATGTTCTGTTTATTATTGCTTTTGAACGTGAAAGGGCCCTTGAGGTCACAGGTTGGAATCGTGTATTGGTAAGTTTTTGTCCTCTTTTACCCTTTATATGCCCTCGCGTGGCTATTTTTCCGGTATTCTCTTTGTTGTTTATCTGGAAAGGCTTATGTCTTATCCGGCGGGTGTCGGTGCGGGGCAACTCGGCAAAAAGACGGGGATTCGAGAATGCCGTTAACATGGGGCTAACTGTCTGCCGATATGGTGGTTAAGGTCGATTTGACAAGAGGAAGTTGGCGATTGTCCGCGTTCGGATAAGTTGTTATAATAGAAGTTTTTGGGGGAACGATTGTGCCGTGGGCGCAACCGACAGGAACGGAGTGTGTTTATTATTTTCTATTTCAAATTTCCGATTTCCTGTTTCAGATTTCAGATATCTTGCCGCAGAGGGCACAGGTAGGATTAATTTCGAATTTTGAATTCTTGATTATGAATTGGTTTAAAACGAACGGGGTTCGATTTTATTCTGTATAATTTAGGTGTAACCGTGAATTCGGCGATTTATCGGGGGTTTATTATGGAACATTATCGGGCTTATAAGTGGGCGGCCGTGGGTTTTTTGGTTGTTTTTGCGGGGTTTGTGGGGGCGGTGTCGTATTGGTCGGGGCCGGCGTCGGTCGAGGCGGTCGTTGAGCCGTCGGCACCGGTTGCTGCGCCGGGCGGCCGCGTTGCTCCGTCGGCCGAGAAATTGGCCGGGGGGGCGAATGTGGACATTCAGCCGCTACTATCCAGTGAGAATGAGTTGTTTTTGCAGGGGATGATTGAGCAATTTTCGACGAGGCCAGCGGTTGGGAGCGCGGCGACCGTGTCCGCTGCGTCGATTGCGTCGGCCACAAATGAGCCGATTGTTGTGGCATCGTCCGCCCCGTCCGCATCGTCAGGGTCTGATGCGGGTGCGTCGTCCGCTTCGGGCGGTTCGACCTCCGGCGGGGCAGGATCGACAGCCACTGAGAGCACTCCCCCTCGCAGGACCACCGGCGTCGGTGTCGGTGGTCGCAATGTCGGTGCCAATAGTACTGAACTTAGAATACCCGCTACGTTTCCCATCGTACATCATAAATATTTTATAGGCGAACGGGAACTTTTCGGTTACTCTCCTTTGTATCAGCCGAATACCGTTACATTCGACATAAATAATAGACCAACGATTCGCGTTGGAAACATCATACAATCTTTGACAGGGAATAGCTGGACAGAAAATAACTGGTACACTGCAGCCAGACGCGTTTTTGCAGGTTGGCGTTATGCGGTTCAAACCGGCCCTTTTACCGATGAACGCGTCGTATTTGACAGTGACGGATGGGCATACACGATTATTAATAATTATTATCACAACAGGCCTAACACGCCTTGGGAAGCCCGCCTACTTTATTCTCCGGATTACTGCGTAAGTTCAACGCCGACTTGGAAAGGCCTGTACCTGGGTGAAGGAAAAGCACGTATAGAATTCAACGATTCTGGGAATCTATCGGATTATCCGCCTGCGGTCCTTAGATGGTCTCGCCCGTACCCAGACCCTACTCCTGCGGTAGATACGCTGCATCTCGATGTGCTGAGCAAAAACGGACAAACTCTTATTATCAGCGATTCGACAGTAATTACTACTATCTGGATGGGTGGTTATCAGGCCGGGGGTGGAAATTGGTCGGTCTCAACAGGCAGTAAGATTCATATTGTTTATCCGGAAAATGATGGTCAATCTAACGGGACTCCGCAGTATGCAGTAACCTACAACCGCAGCAGCCGAACGCTGTCCTCTCCGTTTCTGCTGGGGTATGGCGCAACCGGGGACCCTGGCAATCCCCCTGATCGTCATTGCGTGCCGGCGATTACGGTTGATCGCGACGGGTATTTACATGTCATCTTAGGTGCTCATAACAGGCCGCTGCAATATCGAAAATCACTCGCGGCGAACAGTACTGCTGGATGGTCGGACGTGGAGGATATTGGATTAGCGTCCGTCAATTCCGGATATAAAAACGTCTTTACCTATGTCTCTCTCATTTGCGGGAATAATAATTCGATACATGTTGTCGCTCGTGCCTCCGGGCATGGGGGGCCTATACATACCGGCAAGCATTTTCTTGTGTATTTCCGCAAGAAGGAAAATCATTCATGGGAAGTGCTGAATGAACTTGTCATTCCATTCAAAACCAATTATAGCAATTATTATCATAATTTAAACATCGACCGCAAAGGCCGATTGTTTCTGAGTTATATGTATTTTGCCAATTGGATGCTTCAATCTGAAATAGCCGCCTATCGGGCGAAATGGCCAACAGAAATAATTACATTGAACAGGAATAAAATAGACAAAACAGACCCGGCGGGTTGGCGATATGATTGCAGAGGCGCAAAGCCGCATGATCCTGTTATCCTGATGTCGGATGACGGGGGAGACACATGGAAGCTTGTTACGACTGGCGATTTCGTCGAGGGTGTTCTGTAAGATGTATGAAAAGGTTTGAATGTAAATACGAATGTCGGGGTTATCAAAAATGATAAAAGTGATCTGCGTGTGTGGTGCTCGTCCCAATTTTATGAAGATTGCCCCGATTATGAAGGCATTTAAAGAAAACGGTGGATTTCAGACCCTGTTGGTTCACACGGGCCAGCATTATGACCAGAAGATGAGTGCTTTATTCTTTGACGAACTCAAGATTCCAAAGCCTGATATCAATTTGGAAATTGGTTCTGGTTCGCATGCTGTTCAGACTGCGGAGGTGATGAAACGTTTCGAGCCGGTGGTGCTGGAGTTTAAGCCCGATTATGTACTGGTTGTCGGCGACGTTAACAGCACGATCGCCTGCGGATTGGTGACGGTAAAACTGGGGGTTCAATTGATTCATGTAGAAGCAGGCCTTCGCAGCTTTGATCGATCTATGCCGGAAGAAATCAATCGAGTTCTGACAGATTCCATTAGTGATATTCTTTTTGTGACCGAGCAATCCGGCATCGACAATCTCAACCGCGAAGGCATTAATTCCGACAAAGTACATTTGGTGGGCAATGTGATGATCGACACACTGCTGGCCAACAGGGAAAAGGCCGAGCAGTCACCGATTTTGGAGCAGTTGGGGCTGGAAAAGAAAAAGCATGCCGTTATTACGCTGCATCGTCCCAGTAATGTTGATGACATGGATAATTTTTCAAAGATTATTTCGGCATTTGAGGTTATTCAAAAAGATTTAAAACTGATTTTTCCGATCCATCCCAGAACCCAAAAGAATCTTGAAGGTTCGTTTTTGAAGACACGAATTGACTCAATGGCAAATCTTGTTTTGAGTGAACCGATTGGCTATCTTGACTTTTTAAAGCTGACTGCACACTCTGCATTGGTTATAACCGATTCGGGCGGCATACAAGAAGAAACCACAATTCTGCAGATCCCTTGTATGACTTTACGAGAAAATACGGAACGACCTGTAACGCTAACCGAAGGTACAAATAAACTTGTCCATGTTGATACACAAGATATACTCAAGCACTATAATATAATTAAATCCAATGATTTTGAGGCAAGAGGGGCAATACCGAAGTATTGGGATGGTAAGGCCGCTGCGAGGATTGTGGAAATAATAAAATCGAAATTCTATGAAAGTAATTAATTGAATGAGGATAGCATATAAAAATGGAGAAGACCTCAGCAAAGTTGGCGGGGGGCGTGTTCATTTCAGAGCGGTGGCCAGTGAGTTGGCAAATCTGGGGCATGATGTCTATGTGGTGGCCCCTCAATACAATTCCACGCCCTGGGTTGAGTTCCATTCCGAAGACGTTAAAAAGATAAAACTGCGGGTTCCGGGGAAAAATGTTCTGGGATATTTTTGTTATCAATTGCAGGTGCTCTTGCTTTTGCCGTGGTTTAAGTTTAAATACAAATGGGATGTGCTCTTGGTACGGGGCGGCGGCCCTTCGCCCATGAATGGCTTGATATTTCTGTTTGCACGTTTGCTCGGCATACGCGTTGTTTTGGAATGCAATGGGGTGTCATGGCTGGAATTTAAGAGTCGCGGATTCCCTTCATTCATCTGTAAATACGTGCAATTATCCGCATGGTTTCAGGCCAAAACGGCTTCATCTCTGATCGGCGTAACGCCGGCGATTTGCCGGGCGTATTGCACCTTAGCTAAACGTCCGATTAAGGATAGTTGCCCAATTTCAAACGGTGTCTTTACGGAAAAGTTTCCGCTTGACCAGCGTCAGGAGATACGAAAAGCGTATGGCTGGGACGATTCGCACATTGTGTTTATTATGCCAAGCGGATTTGCGCCGTGGCATGGACTAAACGAACTCGTTGAAGCACTGTCCATTCTAACGCCAGATGTTACATCTCGTGTACGTTTTGTTTTACCCGGGAAAGGTAAAATGTTTGATGAAATCAAAACGCTTATTATTCAACAGAATCTTGATAGTTTTGTCCAGTTGCCTGGCATTCTAAACCGCGATGAAATACATCGAATATTAGTTGCCGCAGACATCGGCATGCTTTTACGTCCCAAACCTGGCAAGTTTGAAATTCCCGGGTCTCCCTTGAAACTCTTTGAGTACTTTGGGGCCGGTTTGCCTGTGATTGCGTGCAGCGACAGTTATCATTCCCAATTGATACCCTATTATTCATTAGGAATCGTTTTGGATGAGAACACGCCTGATGCGATTGCGCGGGCTATCTGTGAAATCGTGGATACGGGGGGCGCCCGGTTTGATCGTCAGAAAATCCTGGCGACCGCCAGGAATGAATTTGATTGGCGCAAGGTTGCAGAGCGTGTCGCATCGGTGCTGCAGGGCACAGAACCTCAACTGGAACAGTGGATATCATCGGGCAGTTAGTAACTGGAGTAATTGTTTCCCCCCCCTCCCCTTTGATTGGATAATCGCAATGTTTATGTTTTATTTGATCATACTGTTGGCTTTTTATATGCCAACCTTGCCGATTCCGGGATTGGCGACGTTTTGGATAACGGATGTTTTCCTTGCGTTTGTTTTTATCTGGCGTTTTGTCAGTCCTCCCCGGATGACCATCGAGTATAGACACTATATGTATAGCACATTGATGCTCCCGATGTACGTGTTCGCACTATGGCTGGGCCTCATTACCATTTTAACATTGTCTGCAACACCGGATGCTGGGTTAGTATCGACTGGTTTTTCCTATTTGGGTCGGCTTCGGCCCATACTTTTTTTATGGCTTATGATTCCCTATTGCAGTGAAAGACAGCAGCTGTATAAAATGTTCAGGTTTCTAATGATACTTTTTATACTGCAATGTCTGGTGGTGTTTTGTCAGAAGTTTAATATTGCCGGTATCAACAATTGGTACACCCCCCGATTCAGAATTACGGATGTGTTCGTGAGAGAAGCATATTTGACGGGTAGACGTACCATCGGCAGCATCGGCAACCCCAATTCCGTCGGTACGTTTATGAGTCTTATGGCCATGCTGGGCTATTCCGTCTATGTCTTCGGAAAAAGTTATCGGCGATGGATCGGTCTTGTAAGTGCGGTTGCTGCATTGATTGTCTGCATCTTTTTTGCCACGACGCGACAAGGTACATTAGCGATCATCCTGGGATGTATTGTGCTATCAGTTATCGCTTTCTTTCTTGGCAAATTTGGCCGCTTGACCTTTGCCCTCCTGATGGTCTTGTTGGCGTCGCCTCTGCTGATGTACTATTTAGCCCAGGATTACGATCTTTTTGAACGCTTTGCATTGCTCCGGGGCGAGGTCGGGATAACGGACGTCGGCAGCATGAAATCCCGCCTGCAGTTGTGGCCGGAATTTTTCCGCGAGTACGGACTATGGGTGTTTATCGGCAAGGGGATCGCTGGATTTTACGCCGCGATCACATGGGATAGCGGATGGCTGATGCTGATTGTCGGCGGCGGCATTCCGCTTGCGATGTTTTATCTTTGGTGGCTGGTGCGCATCGCCCGCGCTTGCTTCAGGGCACTGCCATATAGAGAAATGGATCCGGTTTTGACCGGCTTTATGCTGGCCGGGCCGGCCACGTCCTTTGTTGTGCTTATTACCAATATAGTCAATAATACCTACGCGATGACAAAAATTTCTATCTGGATCGGTATGTTTTATATCTTATCGTTGGCTGCGGCGTTTCATTTACAGTGTGCGGCATTCGACCTGCCGGACGGTGAAGAAGATATGACAAATTTTTATGGAGACGATTAGTAACCCAATTTGGGTTTTTTTTCAGGCTTCGGGTCTTTTATGGTTTTTACTTGTTTTTATTGGAATAATGAACTACGACCTCAGATAAAGGGTTAGGCGACATTGTTGAGCGGGGTGTACAGCTATGCTTTATTTTACCAAACTGCATAACAGTAACACTGGTTGCTTTCAATGTGCCTCATTGTAGGAAGTGATGTTTTTTTGAAATCAATATGACCACTACCCAGCAGTTGAAAAGGCAGTTTCCTCGCAATATCATTGCGGCCGTTTTGTCGTTTTTTGTATTGACCGTCTCTGCAGTCTTGCTTACCCCATACCTGGTTAATCATTTGGGACCGGCTGCATACGGTTTGATTCCACTTGCCGCATTGCTGACACAATATGTTGCCATTATCGCTTCTCAAATTTCTCTGGCAGTCAGAAGGTTTCTCGTCATCGAAGCTCAAAAACCAGGCGGAAATCCGAGCATTGTTTTTAATTCCGCTTTGGCTCTTTTTTTGACGCTGATCGTTGTACAAATCCCTATATTTGCCGTTGTTATTTATAAAGTTGACGCCATTTTCACGATTCCCCCCGAGTTATTGCGGGACGCTCAAATTCTTTTTGTCTGCAGTGCAGCCAGTTTTCTGCTGTCTCTCTTGTTTGGCGTTTTCGGCATTTCGATCTATGCCGAAAACCGGCTCGATATAAGTTCAACCATTGAATTGTCAAGGGGGGTCGGCAGGCTTGTTTTTATTGTGGCGTTTTTCTCAGTGTTTGGCCCCGGCCTCCGATTCATCGGATATACAGATTTGTTAATGTCCATTTTTGCGGGTCTTGCCAAGCTGTATTACTGGCGAAAACTGACACCGGAGTTAATGATCAATGTTCGGCATATCGACGTAAAAATGATGAAACCAATTTTCAAAATGTCCTTTTGGACATTGGTGAATAATATCGGGGCGCTCCTCTATGTTCGAACAGATATCTGGATTATCAATAAATTTATTTCGCCGGTGGCAGCCGGTCAATATGCGGCCATCCTGGTGATTCTGAATTTTATTAAACAATTAGGTCGGCTGATCAGCAATCAGTTTGGGCCGACGACGATTGCATATTGTGCGAAAAGCGAGTGGGATGCGCTGCGAAAACTGATACAAATGTCGATGAAAATGACCGCGGTTCTGATCGCAGTCCCCATTGGCGTCATCTGTGTGACCGCTCCAGAACTGCTGAAAACGTGGCTGGGTGACGATTTTGTTTCATTGTCGCCTGTTGTTTGGCTTGTTATCGGCCATCTGTTTATCAATGTCGGGGTCTATCCGTTAATCTATTGTGTACAGCCGGCCCTCAATCAGGTCAAGCTGCCGGGGCTGGTTACATTTTTTATGGGGATTGCCAATGTAACATGCGTTTACACGCTTGGGGTGGCGTTGGATATGGGCGTTGTCGGAGTAGCGTTGGGCGGAGCCATTGTGTTGTCAATGAAGAACGCAATGTTTACAACGCTTCACGGTGCGGCCGTATTGGGACTTCCAAAGACGGTCTTTATAAGACCGCTAATGAGCAGTCTTCTGGTCTTTCTGTTGATTTTGGTCATCAATTGGCTGCCTGTTGCCAACTGGGCAGGGTTTTCTTCAGGGTACGCTTATCTGGGGGTTACGGCGGCGTATTTGTCGGCAGTCAGTGTTGTCTTTATCTGGTTTGTGCTTATTAATACGCGGGAAAAGAGGCTTTTGGCGGATATGATTCCCGGAAAAGTCGGCTTGCGGTTAAGAAAGAGGGCAGGTTGTGAAGACAGGATTTGATGAGCTTCAGGCCAAAATTATAAATCAATATTGTGTCGGCTGCGGGATATGTGCCGGCGTCTGCCCTGAACACTGTCTGGAAATGGAATTCACTCAATATGGTGAATACAAACCAGTCTTGAAAGGGGATGCCGCTAATTCCGAGCTGAGCGTGAAGGTATGTCCGTTTATGGACGGCATTCCCAACGAGGACGAAATTGCCCGTGACCGATTCGGGGGTTATAAAGGAATTCAGCATACCAGCGAAACGGGCTACTATCTCCGGTGTTTGGCAGGCCATGTTACAAATGAGCAAGAGTGGCTAAGTGCGACCTCCGGGGGTATTATTACCTGGCTTGCTAAACGGCTGCTTGCTGAAAAGAAAGTGAGTGCGGTTGCCTGTGTAAAAGCCGTCGATTCCGCGACAAGGTTGTTTGATTATTGCCTGATTACCGATCCGAATGATTTGGAAGCATGTAAAAAATCTCGCTATTATCCCGTCGAAGTGTCCCGAATTCTTCAGGAGATCAAGCGCATCAATGAAAAAGTGCTTTTTGTGGGCTTGCCGTGTTTTATCAAGGGGCTTCATTTGGTCCGACGGCAAGATCCGGCGATTTCAAAGAATATTGCCTATACGATAGGGCTTTTTTGCGGACACTTAAAGACGAAACATTATGCCGAGTATCTCACTCGATCATGCGGAGTAAATGAAAATGAAATCTGCACCGTCAATTTTCGCAAAAAAGTTCCGGGCGCTTCAGCCGGTGATTATTCGTTTGAGGTCACCACAAAGGACGGCACGAAGGACATTCCTATGCGCAACGTGTGGGCAAAGAGTTGGAGCCATAATTTATTTATGCTCGATGCATGTGAATATTGTGATGATGTTATGTCGGAAACGGCGGATGTTGCGGTCGGCGATGCATGGTTGCCCGAGTATGTCAGCGATTACAGGGGAACAAGCCTTGTTGTGTGTCGTCACCCCGACATTCTTGAGTTGCTTGGCAAGGGGGTAGAGGAGGGGGAACTTGCACTGGAACCCGTTTCTGTGGAGGCCGTCATCAAGTCACAATCAGGGGGGCTAAGGCAACGGCGGCAGGGTCTTCAGTATCGGTTGTCACGAACGCTTCGAAAGGGGAAGTGGTGCCCCCCGAAACGTGTTTTGCCCAACCGATTTGCCGGCGGGCTGTTATTTGGAGTGCTGCAAAGGGTTCGAATCAAGACGAAAACGCTCAGTCAAACCGCGTTTCTTGAACAAAAGGCAATGGGAGAAGGGCTGGATGTATTTATTCAAACACTAAAACCGTGGATCGCACTGGCGAACACCATTAATCGTCTTAGGCATGCCCCGTCGAGGTTAAAAAGAAGATTGTCTCGTGCAAGTAATGTGATTACAGGCGCAAATGAGAAACAATAGTCAAAATAGGATGTCGGGTGGAACTTCCAAATAGAGACAAAGGATTTGATGCGTTTCGAGGTATTGCAATCCTTGGGGTGATTTTAATTCATGCCGCGAGTGCCGGATATGGAATGCAAGACATGACAGGTCACTCATGGAATTTTTGGTACACAGTGTTTCTAAGATGTAATAGTTAAGACTTTATCTGACACTAACTGAAAGAAGTATGGTAAGATGACCGCGTAACGGAGCGAAGGCGCAGCCGAAGTGGAGTTACGCGGTCGCAAATCCAACGAAAGGAGTGTCAGACAA